>Ga0172373_10000701_pt1 | contig 55206 bp, 52 predicted proteins | sample Lak10m_2_FD_114546 | JGI IMG/M metagenome (GOLD analysis project Ga0172373, IMG submission 114546) | Freshwater microbial communities from Kabuno Bay, South-Kivu, Congo - kab_092012_10m | ecosystem: Environmental > Aquatic > Freshwater > Lake | place: Democratic Republic of the Congo... | reverse complement strand
CTGCGCTAGCCGTTAACCGAGTAATTTGCCTTTGATATGTGAGCCATGTACACGAACAGATATCTGTCCGTTATAATATTCGTCTGATTCTAATACTTTTCTTGTGAATTGTTCGCGTGCCTCGACATAACTGCATTCTGCTTTACTTTTACAAAAGTATAGTATTTCTCTTATAAATTTATCTAGGCCTAATGCTGCTACATCTTGATTAAGTTGATCGTTTGAGCCGTAATATGTCTGCCAGTCTGAGTCTATTTTTGATTTGATGCGTTTCTTTTTCTTGTTGCCGTTTTTTAATTTTATTACTTTGTATGTTGTTTTTGAAAACTTGCTAAGTTTTTTGCCTATATATTTTTTGCCTGTGACTGTATTAGTGATAAGGTACACAAAACCAATACAGTCCTCGGGTAATTCTTCTATAATTCTACCTTCATATGACCATGTCATTGATCATTTTGCAGTTTTGGCTTCCTTACGAGCAGCCTTTTCTGCTGTAATTTCATTGCGTCTGCTCTTAATAACCTTAGACATTTCTGCCAAAGCCTTGCGAGCACGAGTTCCTGCAGCAGCATTACCGCTGGTAAATTTTTCATCTTCTTTTGTAAATTCTTCAAATAGTTTTTTTAGTTGTGCTGTTGTTGTTTCCATTCTTTTTCCCTTTAGGCCCCCTCTTTAACGGGTTGGCTTTTTTATGTTGTAGATATATCACTCTAGCAATTTTCTGTAGTTTTTTTAAGACCACATTAATACGCCTTCCGCTTTTTTTAACTCCCTGGCAGGTTCTATAACCGTAATGAGTTTGAAAAGTTCTATGATAATTATGCAAATCTACGGCTAGACTAATATATTCTGAATACAATTCATTATATATTTTTAAGTTTTCACTCAACGTAGTCGACGTCGTTGGAATAACTGGTGAATCCATTTTCTTTTATAACTCTCAATACGTTGTTTACTCTGCCTATCAGTTCATCTTTATGACTGATTAGGTAAATGTTCTTACTGCGCTCTCTTCCAATCTTTTTTAACATAGCTAGTGCTGATTCTACACCTGCTGAATCCATGCCCGAATCGATAAGTTCATCGATGAACAGCAGATTTATACTTTGATATAAGCCTTCCCATACATCTCTGAAGGCAAAACTCATACTTAATATTAGCCTGTTTCGTTCGCCTCTACTTAGGTTATCAAAGTCTAGTTCCTGTCCTAACTGTGTAATCTCTACTGATAGGTCGTTTTGAAAAAGAACCTTATGCGGTAAACCTAGTCTATCAATATAGTAGCCAAGACGCTTGTTAAGATAACTTAGGTTTTGATCAATAATACGCTTTCGTACGAAACTATCTTTATTTGTTAACAATTTCAACAAGAATTCTTGATGGTCTTTTAACTTAGTAAGTTCGTTTACCGCAGTCCAGTCTATTTCTTGTATAGCAGTTGTAGTCAATTCTGCGACCTGTTCTTCATATGGGTTGCGTGTATCTGCTTTATCTAGTAAAGACTTTTCTAAGTTAGCAAGGTTGCTTCTATGTGCCAATGCTTCTGCTTCAGTATCGTAGAATGTATCTGGTCTTGGACCCTGCTTGCCTATTTTTTCAATCTCATTTACTACAAGTCCGTAATCCTCTACTACTTTTAGAGCATATGTTTCGGCTTCTACTTTATACTGTAGTGCTTCGGCTAGCATGGCCTCGTGTAGACTGTCATGAAGTTCATGTCCACAGGCATGACACTTATGATCTAGCAACTTTTCTACTTCTGCTGTGTATTTTTTAACAGTCTTTTCTGCTTGACCCATAGCAGTCTCTAGTGTAGCCTGCTGTTTTCTTAGTCCAGATAACTTTGCGCTATTATCCAACCATATTTTAAGTGATGAGTGTGCCTGTAATTCTGCTTCGATGTCTACAGATTCTAGGTTGACAATGGCCTTACCGAGGTTTTCTAGTTCTTGTTGATGTTTTGTATCCCAGGCTGCTGATTTAATCTTCAGACTGTCTATGCTTTTCTGCACATTTTCATTAGCGTTCTTTACAGCATCTATTCTTGTGCTCTCTTGTTGTATTTGATCTTTAGTATCTTTGATTAGGTTTTTTAATGTTTCTGCTTTTTCACTTAGCAGAGTAATACCTAACAGTTGTTCAATCACTTCACGCTGATCCGCAGCCTTCATTGATAGAAAAGGTTCTGTATAAGTGTTCAAGGCCACGAGATGTTTGAACATGGTATGGCTAATCTCTAGCATGTCTTCTATACTTTTTTGTGTTTCTCTACTATCACCTTGGCTTTCGTCATCGCTGTCTTCTGTTTTTAGTTCGTTATTATTAACAAACATTTTTAAAACATTGGGTTTTCGTCCTCTTTCAATGCGATAACTATTCTTACCTTTCTCGAACTCCACAGTGACCAGCATGTTCTTACCGTTTGTCTTATTGATAAGATTTTCTTTTCGTATGTTAGTCAGTGCCTGTCCGTATAGGCCATAACTTAGAGCATTAATAATCGTAGTTTTACCTGTGCCATTACGTGATCCTGTGTCATCACCGCCTAGGTCTAGGTTAGATCCTAGCACAAGGGTAAGATTTTGTTTGCTAAAATCTACAGCCTGGGTTTGATTGCCCACGCTCATGAAGTTCTTTACTGTCAGTGTTTTTATTTTAAACATTTGCCTTGATTAAGTAGTCGTTATATTTGCCAAAAATTCTCATTACATCCTCTGGTATCTCTGAAGGATCTACTGATACATAAGGGTTCTCTCTATTGAATAAATCCTTGCCCAATCTAATACGTTCCTTTATATGTACAGGATTTTTAAATTCATCTCTATCCAGTTCCATATGACTGAATGATTCTATTTTATACTTGATTTTTTCAGTATCTCCCCAATAACTTAGATGCCATCCTCCCCTAGCAATGAATTGATATCCGTATTTTTCATTACGCTGTTCTTGAGGATCACGCTGTTTAGCAAAACTTATTTTACTAACTGTGGTTCCTCTAATAGGTATAACCTGTTTCTGTCTAAAGTTATAAGAAAAGTGATCCTGTTCTATTGTCAGTGCATGAATACCATTGTTAAGACTATGTTGTATGATTGGAATACAATCCTTATGAGGTATTTCATCTACATCACTAAACATTATAATGTCTTCATCCTTGAACAGGTCTATACAAGCCGCCATGTGTCTACGCTGTGCATGTTCAGCAGCCCAAGGACCTGTTTCGTAGTCCCTATCATGTGTAGGCAACCTGCTATAGTCGTATCGTTCTGCTCTTGTAATATATGGGAAATATAATATTTTGTCAAGATAAGGTTTAAACCTAGGCATGTTCTGCATGTAATACATAGGTTTAGGCTTACCGCTAAAAGTCATATTTGATTCAACAATTACAAAATAATCTACATGAGGATAGAGATATTCTAGCCTGCCTTCTAATATTTCGTACTCGTTGAAGAAAATAAAACTATCAATGATCATAGATTTTTATATATTTCTAGTAATGTATTTTTGTTTATCTGTGCTGAATCAATATTGATTAACTGTTCTATTACAATTTGATCCACACTTTCAAACTTTGTATCTATATTATCATCGAACCCGTTGTCTAAATTGTTTTTATCCTGCACCAAACTGATTTCACGGATATTATACTGTGCTACAAAGTTTTCTTTGATGAAGTTTGCTTCTTCGAAACTGATATCCACGTCTAATATTACCTTTAAGTGCATTTTAGATTTGATAATACGATCCGGATCATCAATCAAATCACTAAGTTTAACTACTCTATACTTAGGGCAATCTGCCCAGTCTACAAACTCAGGCTCGCCACCCCATTCTAAAATCATCATGCCTCGCTCATCATCCCAATTATCTGCGAAGTTATGAGGAAAGGCATTGCCTATATACCATATATTGTTTTTGTTTTGACGTTTATGAAAATGTCCGCTGAACACATAATCCGGACCTTTAAGGTCTTGTGATTGTAATTCACCATGATCAGGCATTTGCACCATGGCATTCATCATAAACTGAGGCAGTTCAAAGTGTCCGAATATGTATTTGCTCTTGACAGATTTCATAGACTTCCACTCATCACCTACTAGCCAAGGAACAAGTGTAACATCGCCTAGAGTGGTGACAGAGTCTACGACAGTAACGCCAGGAATATGGCGTCCGAACGCACTACTATGGATATTACGTTTGTCTTTGTAGAACAGATCGTGATTTCCTGGAAACCATATAAACTGTTCAAATGCTGCTCCCAGTTTTTCTAAGCATCTTAGGCTAGTATCTAGTGTGATTAGGTTAAGACTATTACGGTTATGACTCCAGTCTCCTAGAAAGATTCCGGTTTCACAACCATTAGCCTGAGCAGTGTCTATAAACCAATCTACAAAGTCTTCACAATCTTTAAGATGTGTAGAACTGTTTGACTTTAGGCCGAAGTGAATATCCGTAAAACACGCTACCTTTTTAAAAAGGTTCATATAAAGTTCTCCTCTTTAAATTGTATATGTTCTAGAACAATAAGTCAAGTCTCTGTTTGTTCCTCAATGTCCGATTCTTCTTCCGAAACTTCACCATCTTCGCTCTTAGGCATACGTATTTGTTTATAAAGTTCTGCCTGTCTTGCAGTTTCCTCTGCGTATTCATGTGCGTTTTGACGAGTTGAACTGGGTGTTAATCCTGCTTCTTCCAACATGTCATCGCGAATATTTTGATTTTTCTTTTCAATGTTTAGTATACGTGTAAATGAGTTTGTTACTGCGGCTGTATAATAGGCAAATGGATTTTCTGATTTACTTTCATCAAACTGTAGACCAATTTGGCTAAGTTGCAGAATAGCCTGTCCCTTCATTTCGTCAATATAGGTATAGCCTCTCCAGTTAGATCGTTGTGCATAACGTTCTGAAAGTTTAATGAACATACGTCCTAGACCTTCGGTGATACGTCCATGTTCCTTATTAAACTTGCCAGTCTTCATGCCTCCACGCCAGTGGCTCTTACCCACACAGACAAGTTCTTCATTATCATTGAACTTCCAATGTTGAAAGGGAGGAAAGTTTACTTTTTCATGACTATCGGCTGTGGTTTTGGTAGTTTTCTTTCTGCCCGGTGCAAGAGGAACATGATCAAATGTCATTATACGAATAATAACATCTGTTTTTGCTATTGATTTATAATCCGGAGTGCATTCTGCCAGTTTTATTTTTTTATCCCCGTTATTTCTTGCGGCAATAAACGCCTGTATGCCTAATCGTTTGGCACGATTACGCTTGGCTTCCGCTATTGTTCTGATGTTAACCTTGGTTAAACTGGTTAATATGATGTCGTATTGTTGATAATCGGGTTTGACAAAACTGGAAAAACTGCACTTACTCTTGTGTATCTCTGCTAATAGATCTCTGTTATTTAGGTATTTTACTTTTCTTGTTGTTATTAATCCTGTTGTCATTATGTTTTTTATATCCTTTGTTACAGTATAACATGAAAAAATCAAATGTCAACCGTCTGTTAAGTGCGTAGTTTATTTAAATATTAAATAAGGTAAAGGGAAATATATTTATGGCTGATTCGGATGTTTTAGGACCTAGCGGAATAGTTGACAGAGTAGGCTCTGCTTTCTCTAGCGGTTTTCAGTCTGTAAAAAATATTTTCAATTTCGTAGCCCCGGGAGCAGAACGTCCGCAGGTAAATGTTGCACAGGTAAACATAACCAGTCCTCAGATCAGCGCCAGACAGCCTGACATGCGTGTGCGTATCAAGGTACCTTCTAGTTATCTAACAGGATATACCACAGTTGATACTAGACTAAGTCATTTCGGTGGAATAGTTTTTCCCTACACACCACAAATTAACTACGAAAATAAGGCAGACTACAGTCCTATACAAACTGTACACAGCAATTATCAGCAGGCATTTTACGCAAGATCTAGTGTAGGTCCGCTTAATATATCAGGTAAGTTTACTGTGCAGAATACAGAAGAAGCACAGAATTATCTAGCAACTGTTCATCTGCTGAAAGCATTGACTAAAATGCGTGTGGGCAAGGATCTTAATGCAGGCAGTCCGCCGCCAGTTTGTCGATTGTTTGCTTATGGACAATTTATGTTAGAAAATGTGCCTATTGCTATAACAAATTTTAGAATAGATCTGCCTGAAGGAGTTGATTATTTCACTAATAAATTAATTAATGGTTATGGGTTAAATGCTGTGCCTACTCTTAGTACAATTACATTAGGTGCTATTATTATGTATAGCAGAAATGAAATTAAGAATCACAGTGTTGATAAATGGTTAAACAATACAGAAGATCATAGGAAGAAAGGGTATCTATAATGGCTGTATATTCTAAAACTAGTCCTTATTATGCTACATCAGCCACGCCTAATTACTTAGATGTAATGACGCATCGTGATTTTGAGTTTCAAACTGATGATGTGTACTATAGTGTAACAAAAGAATATGAATATAGGCCTGATTTGTTGGCCTTTGACTTATATAGCGATGTTAATTTATGGTGGGTATTTGCTCAACGCAATAAAAATGTAATTAAAGATCCGGTGTTTGATTTTAAGGCAGGGTTAAGAATATACTTGCCTAAGTTATCTACTCTGCGTAGGGATATCGGTATATAACATGGCTGAAGAAGTTGAAAGAAAAACTGAGGCTGTTACAGTAACTAGCACCAGATTGCCTAGTGATCCTATTCCTGATTTTATTAAGGGCAATGTATTAGACAAATATCGATCTTATACCTATAACATTACTCTAGCAGCACTCAGTCAAGAAAAACTAGATAATGTTGACAGTTGGAAAGTAAGTACTGACCAACTTGATTTAATAGTACTCAGTTCAGCAGGCAAAGATATTAATGAACTACGGGCTAGTGCATCTGTAGATGTAACAAGACAAACTATTAATGAAAACGAATTAGGGCAGTCGACTACAACAATAATATCTGCGAAAGAAGCAGGGGATATTGTCAGAGACTTTAATTTAAAAAGTCCCGGTCGTTTCGATATGTATATCAATAATATTGAGATAAAAACTATTTCAACATATGCTCTAGGTGCTACACTGGGGCAAACAATAAGTTTTGATGTATTTGAACCTTATAGTATAAACGGATTTATCGAAGCATTACATGTTGCCAGTGTAGGCGCAGGTTATATAAGTCCTATAGGAACTCCTTTCTTATTTAAAATAGAATTTAAGGGATATCCTGATGGCTTAGATATTACAGAACCGGAAACTATTGATTTTTCTGATAGATACTTTGTAGTTAGATTTAACGACATTCAACAAGAATTTACAGAACGTGGTACAAAATATGCCTGTAAAGGATTTCCGTTTCATGAGAGCGCCTTCGGTAATCCTAACAAATTAAAAATACCGGTTAGTGTTCAGGGTAACACGGTAGGTGAAGTACTCGGTAATCTAACTAAAAATCTTAATGAACAGGTAAAGAAAAATAATAACACCAGTAAAGATAAAGAAGCAGCAGCAGAATCTGACAGTTACGAAATACTGTTTGCTGATGTGGATAGTAAAGGTGATATAGATCTTACAGTAAAAGACAATTATTTTTCAAAATCTAAATTAAAAACCCCAGGCAAAGATTATGTGTTACCTAGAGGTATTGATGCAGGCGATCCTAACAGAGTAGATGATACCGGTAGAGTCAAAGAAGGGGAGAATCAATCTAGTGTTAGTGTATTCAATGAAAATACTAATGTTACTTCTGTTATTGAAGCAGTAATTCGTGACAGTGAATACGGTAGACGTTTACTAGAAAAGATGCATCAAGGAGAAATTCCTCAAAACGGTATGGTTGATTGGTTTATGATTCATCCTAGAACTAAACTCAAACCTAAAATTGACCCTGTCTCTAATAAGAATTATACAGAATATACGTACATTGTAGTTCCTTATGCAGTTCATTATACAAAGATTCCTGGCTTTTCAGCACAAAAGTGGCCCGCAGAAGATCTAGAAGATCGTATTTTAAGAGAATACAATTATGTTTACACAGGAAATAATTCAGATCTAATTAGTATGAAATTAGATTATAAACATCTAGTATTTGAAAATATTAGTGTGTTTAAAGGACAGTCTAATTTTGATGAGAATAAAAACAGTCTTGCTCAGGATGCTAAAAATCGTGTAAAAGAGCGAGGAACAGATGTAGAAAATGCTAAAAAAGATAGAGCAGGAACTAGTCAACGTCTAGTACAGCCTTCGTTACAGACACATGTTGGCAATACACCGAATGCTGGTCCTCCTGGTCTTAGTGCATTTGATGTTATGGCTAAACAACTTCATGAAAGTATTATTAATTCTGTAGTAAACGGTATTAACGGTGAAATAGAAATTATAGGAGATCCGCTATATCTAGGAACCAGCGGTCACGGCAATTCATTTAATGAAGTTTACAAAAAAGATAATAGATTTACCACTGAAGGTGAGATGAATTATCTCACTGAACAGGTATTCATTAAGATTAATTTTAGGAACCCTGTTGATATAGGTCCTAACGGTGCTTATATATTTGATAGTAACAAAGCACAGTTCGGCGGAATATTCTGGATTAGAGAAGTCACTCACATGTTTGTTGATGGTATGTTTAAACAACGTATACAAATTACAAGACTTCCAGGACAAATACTGCCTGATTCTACAATTGAAGAAACTAGGCCTGAAGATAGTTTTCTTGTTGAACCTGATCCTAAAACTATTCCTGTAAGAGATATTACTAAGGCCGTTGCTAGACCGAGAGATCCTTGCATAGGTATTAATATTTTCGGACAGATACAGTCTGCTATATCAGAATTAAGCAGGCTGAATCAGTTAGGTGCTCAGGTTGTAAACAGTATTACAGCACCTTTGGCACAGGGAATAAATGCTGTGGCAGGGCAGATACAGCAAGGTGTAAATCAATTAACTAGCCCTATTGCTAAAACTGCACAAGAAATTAATGCTGCTATAACAAATGCTACCAGTGCTGTAGGCATGGGTATCAGCGAACTGGCTAATAAACTATGTATTAGTCCTGAACAATTACAATCCGGTAGTCCTCTAGCATTGTTACAGTTAGGTGCATTGGCTAAGGTATTTCCTGATGGAGTAGATCCTAAAGCAGCAGCAGAAAAAGGTCTGGCAGTAAACAATATTCCTGTTGCTAACCTTGTAAACATTCCTCCATATGCTCCTGCACAAAGAGCACCTGCTGCTGAAATTAACACAGTTGATCTGGCAGATATTATGCAGTTAGGTGGCGGTGCAAGTTTAGCAAACGCCTATGGTGTGGTAACGCCTACAAGTTTAACAGGTGTTGATAGATCTAACACAATAAATTTATTACAGCAATCTAGTCGGTTTGTTAATCCGTTAACCAGTCAAAATTCTGCTAAGAGTACAGTTGATTCTGTAATAAGCAGTGATCAAGCATTAAGTATTTTAACAAATGACACAAGCAGTAAGGAAACAAAGTTGAGAAATTCGGGCGCAGTTAATAGCGCAGATCTAAGCACATCTCTCAGTGTAAATTTCGGCAGTAAGGCACAAAGTCCATTGACAAAATTAATTAATTCTTAATATGAAAGTAGAACAAAGAACAGGCAGCAGGTTTAATTCATCAGGTCCCTATCTTGCTGAAATCGCTAACAACTTAGATCCTACTAGAATGGGATTGCTTGAAGTTGTGCTTAGAAAAAGTCAGGCCATTCCGGATGATTTACAAAGTTTAACACATCCTGTTAGATATCTTAGTCCTTTTTATGGAGTCACTAGTATCAAGTTTGAAGGTAACAATAGCAGTGACTTTAATGATGTACAAAAAAGTTATGGTATGTGGATGGTTCCTCCTGACATAGGAACTACTGTTTTAGTAATTTTTATTGAAGGTGACCCTAATCAAGGATACTGGATAGGTTGTGTGTCTGACGAGTTTCAGAATAACATGGTTCCTGGGATAGCAGCCAGCCTAGCATCTAATATGACACAGGAGCAGATTAGGAAATACGGTACTACAAATGTGCCTGTGGCTGAGATACATAGAGGTAGTCAAACATTAAATGTATTGAAAGATCCTAGCCGCATACCTAAAGCAGTGCATCCATTTGCAGACAGGTTACTAGCACAGGGTTTACTATTAGATACTGCGAGAGGTATTACATCTAGTAGTAGTCGTAGGGAAATACCTAGTATGGTATTCGGCATTAGCACACCTGGACCAGTAGACCCTGATGGCAAAAAAGGTAAGTTAGGATATACGGGTAACAGACAGTTTCCTGTAAGTAGATTAGGTGGCACTACCTTTGTTATGGACGATGGAGATCAAGATGGTGAAAATGAACTAGTTAGAATACGAACTAGAACAGGTCATCAAATTTTATTACATAACAGCCAGGACTTGATCTATATTGCTAACAGTAGAGGCACAGCATGGATTGAAATGACCAGTGACGGTAAGATTGATATCTATGCTAAAGATAGTGTAAGCATAAGAACTGAGGCAGACTTTAATTTTAGAGCAGATAGAGATATAAATTTAGAAGCACTACGCAACTTAAATGTTAGTGTAGGTAACAGTGTAAATGTAAATGTTGAAACAGATTTTACTCTAATAGTGAATAAAGAAGGAAAACTGAGTTTTAACAATTTAGGTATTATTGCAAAAACAGACCTAAAACTTAAGGCAGAATCTGATATGCACGTTAGAGTAAATGACTCTTTCTATCATACCACTACAAACTCTAACAACATAATAGCAGGAAAAAATAATAATTTTAGTGCTAACGCAAATACAAACATTGTTTCTGTAGGCAGTCATTTAGAAACTGCTAATCAAATACATATGAACGGACCCACTGCCGCACAGGCAACTGCTGCAACTACTCCTGAAGATCCTATTAAACTTAAAATTTACAAATTACCTAACCGAGATAAAACAGTGGGGTGGAGTAACGGTAAGTTTTATGTAACTGATGATTTGTTAAGTATTATGCAGAGGGCACCTACACATGAGCCATGGCCTCAACATGAAAATTATGACAAAGAAAAGTTTAGTTCTACCAATACTGACATTTTAACAGGCAGTGCTAATTCATAAATATTCTTATGCCGTATAAATCACAAGTTATTAACAATAGTAGGGTAATAGTAAATCAACCCGTTAAACGAAGCCATTTTTACAAGGGCTTTAGCACTATTGCCAATGCTGATCAAAGTGTACGGTTATATGATTTCGACCTAATCAAACAGGATATTCTCAATCATTTTCGTACACGAAAAGGTGAAAGAGTAATGAATCCTACGTTCGGAAGTGTGATATGGGACCTTATCATGGAACCTCTAACAGAAGAAACTAGGACATTACTGCAAGAAGATATAACAAATATCTGTACAAGTGACCCTAGGGTAACCCCTACACAGTTAGATCTAACTGAATATGATCAGGGTTATGTATTAGAAATAACGCTACAACTTAACGGAACTGATCAAAGCACTAATATGAAACTGCAATTTGATCAGCAGATAGGTCTTGTTGTTCAATAATATTAGCAGTTTATATCCATAATAAATACGGTATCAAATAATACCACCATGATACCTACCAGTTCAACAAAACTATTAGTAACAGAAGATTGGAAGAAAATATACCAGTCTTTTCGCAATGCAGACTTTCAAAGTTACGATTTTGAAACCTTAAGACGCACAATGATACAGTATCTTCAGGAAAATTATCCTGAAGATTTTAATGACTTTATTGAATCAAGTGAGTATATTGCTCTAATTGACCTTATTGCTTTTTTAGGACAAAATTTAAGTTTTCGTATTGACCTCAATGCTCGTGAAAACTTTATAGAAACTGCACAGCGTAGGGACAGTATATTAAGATTAGCACAATTAATCAGTTATGTACCATCAAGAAATGTACCTGGTAACGGGTTTTTGAAGTTAACCAGTGTTAGTACAACTGATAGTGTGGTAGATTCTAATGGTTTAAATCTTGCTAATGTAACTGTAGGTTGGAACGACAGTACAAATTCTAACTGGTACGGACAGTTTATTTCTATTCTAAACAGTGCAATGGGCGGCAGTTTCAGTTTCGGTAAGCCTTATAATAGAGAAACTATTGATGGTATATTGACTGAACAGTACAGAATTAACAGTGCAAACACAGATGTACCTGTGTACAGTTTTTTAAAGAACATTAATGGCACAGCAATGACTTTTGAAATAGTGCCCTGTACATTTTCAGGCAAGGCATTTGTATACGAAGAAACACCTAAACCCGGTTCTACATTTAGCCTCATTTATAAGAATGATAATCAAGGATCGGGAAGTGTAAACACAGGATTTTTTGTTCATTTTAGACAAGGTGAATTAACTTCTAGCAATTTTAACATTGATAATCCTGTTGCAAATGAGATAATCGGTATTAATGCTAATAACATTAATCAAACTGATGTATGGTTATGGAAATTAAGTGCGGATGGAGAGTATGAAACATTATGGACTAAGGTTCCTGATGTTGTAGGAAACAATGTTATCTATAATAGTTTGAAAAATAATGAACGTGATATATTCTCAGTAAGCACAAGAGATCAAGATCAAATTGATTTAAACTTTGCTGATGGCAATTTTGGTAACTTACCTAAAGGATCATTTAGATTATTCTATAGACAAAGCAATGGTTTTACCTACACAATTAAGCCTGAGCAGATGAATGGTATTGTTGTTGAAGTTCCTTATGTAAGTAAGGCTGGACAAAATCACATACTAACATTAACATTTGCTCTACAATATACAATTAACAATAGTTCTAGTACAGAAAGTAATGTTAGCATACAGAACAAAGCACCTCAATCATTCTATGTACAAAATAGAATGGTAACTGCCGAGGATTATAATATTGCTCCATTAACTTTAGGTAGTGATATTATCAAAGTTAAAAGTGTAAACAGAGTAAGCAGCGGTGTTAGTAAGTATTTTGAATTAAGTGATGTTAGCGGCAAATACAGTAAGACAAACATATTTGCATCAGATGGCATGTTATATAAAAAGACATCTGAACAGACATTTGAATTTCAATCTAATAATAGAAATGGTATATTAGGATTTATTAAAACACTTGTAGAACCTGTTGTTAGTTCTCCCACACTAAGATCTTTTTACTTAGACAAATATTCTAGACCTAACCTAGAAACACTTTCACTAACTTGGAACGCTCCTGTCCTTAATCAGGCTAAAGGGTATTTAGAAGATGTAGATAATGTTGCTTACAGTGTAGGCACATTTACAAGCAATAATTTAAAATATTTTCTACCTGGTGCATTAATAAAGTTCATACCGCCTACTAACAAGTATTTTTCTGCAACAGGAAAAATAGTTCTTAATAAAAGTAATACTACTAAAAATTATATATGGGCAAAGGTTGTACAGGTAGTAGGCGATGGTAGTAATACCGGAGCAGGTGTGTTAGACGATGGTACAGGACCTATTACATTGAGTACATATGTATCTACTGGTGCTATTCCTTATGAAATTATTCCTAAGTTTATTAATGTATTGTCTCTGCAATTTGAAAATGAGTTAGTGAATCTATGTTTAGCACAGAGAAACTTCGGTATTACATTTAGTCAGGTTAATAGAGAATGGCAAATTATTCTTGACAGTAATCTAGACCTAGTCAATCCGTTTAGTCTGGTTAATCAAGGCAGTCTTGATGATAGTAATTCTGATGCAAGTTGGTTAATAGCATTTACCTGGACAGGTAAAAACTATAGAGTACGAAGTAGATATCTTGATGTAGTTTTTGAAAGTGAACAAGAAACTGCGTTCTTTATAGACAGAAACAGTGTTAATTATGATTTCGTTTCTAATACTGTGGTAAAGGATAGGATCACTGTGCTCAGCGTAAATGAAGATCCTATCACAACTGGTTCATTAGAAAAAGATTATATATGGCAAGTTGATGATAATATTGTAGAGGAAGATGGTTATGTAGATCCTAAAAAAGTTGTTGTAAGTTTATATGAAAAAAATAATCTAGGCGAATTAGATGATCCTGATGCTTTTATCAACATTGTTAAACCTGAATCTACTGGCACAGTTGTAGGAGCAGATAGCAACTGGCAATTAGATAAGTTTGTTTATTTTCAAAAATCTGAAGATGGTATTAGGTATAATTTAATTGATAGAGATCAGATACTTGCTTATTCAACACCGGATAATGTTCCTACTGGTACATTGACAAATCAACTTTACTATTTTTATGATGATAGTTTCGATGTAGTTAATAGTTATGATGGTACTGACTGGGTATATGAACCGGATTATTTTGCATATCCAGGTAGATCTGATATTAAGTTTCAGTATGAGCATAATAGCAGCGAAGACCGTAGAATAGACCCAGGTAAGAGTAATCTAATTGACATATATCTGCTAACACGTTCTTATGATACGGAGTATAGAACATGGTTACAAACTGGTCTAGGTAGTGAGCCTTTACCCCCTACGAGCACTAGTTTAGAGCAAAGTTATACTGGTATACTTGAACCTATCAAAACTATAAGTGACGAGATTGTATTTCAACCTGTCAAATATAAAGTATTATTCGGTAAAAAAGCCCCTATTAGCCTACAGGCAACTTTTAAGGCAGTAAAAAATCCTGCAAGAACAAGTAGCGATAACGAAATTAAAAGTAGAATACTTTTGGCCATTACAGATTTTTTCAATTTAGATAATTGGGACTTCGGACAACCATTTTATTTTAGTGAATTGTCTGCTTATGTTATGAATTTATTAACTCCGGACATTACTAATTTTATAATTGTACCACGTGCAAGTAATTTCGGTAGTTTATATGAAGTAAGTTGTCTAAGTAATGAGATTTTTATTAATGATATTAGTGCAGATGACATTGATATTATCGATGCCATTACGGCTAATCAATTGAACACAACAAGTATAGTCAATACAAGCGGAACATAATATGGCTGAAAAAAGTATTAAATCTGTTAATCTTTTACCTGAATTTATTAGATCGGAAAAAAACAGTAAGTTTTTATCAAGTACAATTGATCAACTCATACAGCCACCTAGCCTAGAGCGTATTGACGGTTATATAGGATCAAAACTAGTCCCTAACTATAAAAATACTGACAATTATTTGACAGAGACTAGCCAGTTACGTCGTGATTATCAACTCGAACCTGCTCTAGTTATTAAGAATAATTCAGATGCTGTAAATGATGTAATCGGTATAGATGATTTATCGAATACAATAAGTTTTAATAATGGAAATATCAGTAACTTTGACAAGTTATACAGGTCACATTTTGCTTCATATAATCCGCATATTGATCTTGACAAGTTTGTAAATTATCAAGAATATTACTGGTTAGTCAATGGAGCCGACACAGTAACAATTACCGGAACACAACTAAATTCGACTAGCACATTTACAGTATCTGACAATGATAGTGAAACTAGTTTTGTATTCACACCTAATGGTGTAACAGAAGATCCTCTACTAATACTATATAGGGGTAATACATACAATTTTAACGTAAGTTCTGTTTACAAGTTTTTTATTAAAACACAACCTAGTCTGGGTAGCAGCGATGCGTATAATGTTAACATCAACAATAATGGCATCAGCAGCGGTGTAGTTACAATGATGATAGACGATGATACACCTGACACATTGTATTATGCAGCAGATGCATCTAGTCTTGCCAAAGGACTTATCGCTGTAAGAAATATCGCAGAAGATAGTATTATTAATGTTGATGATGAAATAGTAGGAAAGCAATCATATACATCTGGTACAGGTGTAGAACTTACGAACGGTATGAAAATTAGGTTCGGAGGTACAGTAACACCTGCTTCCTATATAGATAAAGAATTTTTTGTTGAAGGTGTTGGACATGCAATTCGGTTAATAGATGTTGCTAGTCTTGTGACAACCGATAACCTAAGTGAAATATACGACGAAAACTTTGATGCTAGTCCTTTTGATGTATACCCTTTCGACAATTACAGCGCTCTGCCCGTCAATCCAGAATATATTACAATAAACAGAGGTAGCAGGGATTTAAATCCTTGGACACGATACAATAGATGGGTTCACAGAGATGTAATAACAAAGAGTGCTGAGGCTAATAACTTAGTTCCTGTTTATCCTAATGATAAGCGTGCTAAAAGACCTATTATTGAATTTAAAGCAGATCTGACATTGTTTAATTTCGGAACGCAAGGTATTCCTAACGTTGATTTGATTGATGACTACATAACAGATGCATTTAGTCTAGTAGAAGGAAGTATAGGACACATTGCAGATCAAGTAAGGTTAGAACAAGGTCAACGTGTTATATTTGTTGCTGATACAGGTGAGCAGGTTAGAAATAAGATATACGAAGTTAACTTTATCTATATAAACGGTAAAAAACGTTTAGAATTAAATGAAGTATATGAAGCACAGGCAGGTATCTGTTGTTCTGTTAATCAAGGTGTAAAATATAAATCAACTAACTGGTGGTTTAACGGATCGGAATGGACGCAGGGCCAGAATCATAACTCACTAAATGAAGCACCGTTATTTGATTTATTTGATAATGACGGTAATAGTTTTGAATCTACTAGTTTTGCTGGTAATAAGATTTTGGGATATGAAGTAGGCACATATCTTGATCCTATTCTAAATATTTTTGTAAATTATGCTAATCAAGGTATAGGTGGGTTTACTTTTGAAGATTATTTAAACAATGAAGTAATTACTCTTAACACAGGTTCTACTGTAAAAACAAGCAATGCATTTGTAAAATACGCACACGAAGATGGTGATGTTTATAAAAATGCATGGCAGGTCGCTAACGAATATAGCATACCTATACTTGAATTTAAAACACTAGAAGTTGATACTGCTATAATTAAACTTGAATCATTTAAGCCTGTTTTATCAGATTATGTGATAGAAGTTTTTGTTAATAATGCTAAAATTTTGGCTGATACTTATAGTGTATCTGAATCCAACGGAAATGTTATTGTTCAATTTAACAATGATATTTCAGCAGGATCTAATGTACTTGTTAAAATACACACTTATAATTCATTAGGTTCAGCGGGACATTGGGAATCTCCTTTAGCATTGACAAACAATCCTTTAAATCAGAAGTTCGGCACACTTACCTTTACTGAACTAAGTGATCATGTAAAGAGCATGACTGAAAGTAGTCCTGCATTTGTAGGCAGTTTTCCCGGACAAAGTAATTTAAGGGATATAGATAGTATTGAAACACATGGAAAAAGATTAATATCAAATCTTAATCCTATCGCTTTCAGTTTAATGTTTTTAGGTAAAAAAGAACATAGTCTTATTACAGCACTAGATAAGGCTGCTGATCAATATAATCAATTTAAGTTAGCCTTCCTACGTAAAGCGGGTGATATGGCTGATGATTTAACGCCCGCACAAGCAGTTGATCAAATACTTAAAGAATTAAATGCAGATAAAGATTTATTAAGTTCATATTATTATTCAGACATGGTAGGATATGGTCCGGACAAGAAAGAGCGTGAGTGGACTGTAACCAACCCTGCTAATATTGAATTTCCTATCAATAATGAATTTACATTGGATACACTTACCGATAAAAGTGTATTAGTTTACCTTAATGATACACAGTTAATTGTTGGCAAAGATTATGAATTTGTTACTAATGATGCATCTATACAAATTTTAACTTCATTAAACATAGGTGATATTCTTAAGACAGTTGAATATACGTCTACTGTAGGATCATATGTTCCACCTACTCCTACTAAGTTAGGATTATATCCTAAATATAATCCCGAACTATACCTTGATGACACTTATGTAGATCCTGTCTATGTAATACAATGTCATGATGGCAGCATCATAAGAAGTTATGATGATTATAGAGATGACATAATCTTAGAGTTTGAAAAACGTGTATACAATAATATTAAAGTTACCTACAGACAGGATCTTTTAGACTATAATGAACTTATTCCAGGTGCGTTTAAAACAAATAGTTTTAATACAGTAGACATTAACAGGATTATTACAAAGGATTTTGTAAGGTGGGCAGGATTTTATGGTATAGACAGTGAAACTAATGGTGCTTTCGATGAAGCCAATCCTTTTACATGGAACTACACTGGTTCTTATATCAGTAGCATTGATACACATTTGACAGGATCATGGCGTGCTGTATATAGATATCTTTACGGAACAGATAGGCCACACAGTCATCCGTGGGAGATGTTAGGTTTTAGTGAAAAACCCTCATGGTGGGAAGGTCAATACGGAGTTGCCCCCTACACTTCGGGAAATCTGCCTTTATGGGAAGATCTTGCTGATGGGAGAATTAGACAAGGATCTCGACAGGGTGTAGATACAATATATAAACGAGATGGGTTGCTTAATGTAGTTCCGTCTGATAGTCAAGGTAATTTAATTGAGCCTGACATTATTTTGGAAAATATTAAATTAGGGCAAAAAAGTAAAGATTGGCAAGTAGGTGATATCGGACCTGCTGAAGCAGCATGGCGTAGAAGTAGTTACTGGCCTTTTGTAGTTCAAAAGGTTATGGCATTATGCAGCCCTGTTCACTATTGCTCTTACATGTATGACCCTTATAGAATTAATTTAAATTTAGCAGGACAATTAATATACGGTGATACACTAGACTTTTTAAGTTTGAAAAATATTTTTGTTCACACTGAAACTAGTAATTTATTGAGCGGATACGGCGTATATGTTGTAGAAGCAGGTTTAACTCGAACAAGTAATTATATAAAAGAATTAAGGTCAGATTTAGATTATGCTGATTTTAATTTATTTTACAAAGTTGGCGGTTTTATTAGCAAGGATAAGGTTCAGGTAGTAATTGATGCGATAGATCCTACAAGCACAAGTCCCGGTAGTATACTTCCTCCTGAGGATTTTGAATTAATCCTAAATGTAAGTAATCCTGTAAGCACTAACAGTATTAGCGGTATTATTGTACAAAAACAAAATGGTTTATTTGTTCTAAAAGGTTATGATAAGAAAGATCCTTATTTTACAATATTTAGGCCTCGAAGAAATATTAATACACCTACTATAAATGTTGGAGGTATAAGTGAACCGTATGTCGACTGGAAACCCAGTTCAAATGCTCCTACAAGTAGTTCGGCAGTAGGAGATATTACCACAGCCGCAGTCTCTACAGGCGGAATATTTTATGAAGTAGGACAAATAGTAAAGTACGATAATAATTTTTATAGAGTTAAGACTCGTCATAGAAGCGGTAACAAATTTGAAGATGCTTATTATCAACGCATGCCTTCTTTACCTATTAAGGGCGGAGTTACTGTTCAAAAATGGAACGGATTTAATAAGCAAGAAGAAATCATTCCTTATGGATCTACGTTTGACAAAATTCAAGAGGTCTACGATATAATAATAGGGTACGGCCAATGGTTAACTACAAGAGGATTTGTATTTGATGATTATAATGCAGACCTTCTGCGTGTAATTGACTGGACATTTACAGGCGAAGAATTCTTGTACTGGGTAAGTCAGAACTGGGCGAACAATAATGTAATAACACTCAGTCCTTTTGCAGATAAACTTAAGTTTAAATTACCTAATACAGTTGTTGATAATATATTCAATAGTTTTTACGACTATAGTTTACTACAGGCAAATGGGATTCCTATTCCTAAAAATAACATTAATGTTAATAGAGAAGATGGACTATGCACAGTGTCTACTGTGAATCTAGCAGATGGTCTTTACTTTGCTACCTTAAACAGTATTCAAAAAGAACATGCTATAGTACTTAATAATACAACAATCTTCAATGATACAATATATGATACTGCTACAGGATATAGACAGCGTAGGGTAAGATTGACAGGATTTAGAACTAGAGATTGGGACGGTGATTATTTTAGCCCTGGATTCGTCTATGACACCGCATATATTAATGACTGGCAAAAGTTCACAAATTACAATGCCAGTGATGTTGTTAGATTTAACGGAAAATATTACACTGCTAAAAATAATATTATAGGTTCGGATAAGTTTACATTTACTGAATGGGTATTGTTAGGCGAAAAGCCTGTGGCACAATTATTACCTAATTTTGACTATAAGATTAATCAGTTTGAAGATTTCTATAGTTTAGACATTGACAATTTTGATTCTGCCCAACAAAGAATGGCTCAGCATCTGGTAGGTTATACTCCTCGTCCATATCTTAATAATATCTTTACCAATCCTATTGCTCAATACAAATTCTATCAAGGGTTTATTAGAGAAAAAGGTACACGTAATGCTATTGAAAAATTAGCCAAGGCTGCTATTCATAATCTACAAGGTGAAATTAGTTACAATGAAGAATGGGCATTTAGAATAGGACACTTCGGTTCGTTTGAGACATATAAAGAACTCGAGGTTAAGTTAAAAGAAGGCGAATTTGTTGATAATCCGCAAATTGTAACATTTAATGAAGAAATTGAAATCGATAATAAAAGTCTAATTTATTATACAACACAGACTGATTTATTAATAAGTTATGATGGCTATATATCGTCGAGCACTTTTATCACAACTAATGACCCAGACATATTAAAATTAGAAACGGCAGGTTTCGTAAGATTTGACGATGTAGATTACACTGCTTACAATACAAATTCTATCACCGATATTAGCAATAACAGAAGTTTGTTAATCGATGACTATGTCTGGATTGCTAATAAAAATAATAATGACTGGGATGTTTTTAGGTATGTATTAGGTAGTTCCAAGTTAAGTAGCATAACTTTACAGGAAGGTTCTACAGACAGATATATCTTTAAAACGACAAAAGCACATAACATTTCTAAGTTCGATATTGTTAGTATTAGTCAATTTAGTGATACAGTTAACGGAGTTTATCAAGTTGTAGAGGTACCTACAATTAACACTTTTGTAATAAGCACCACTTCTACATTCTTCTTTTCAGGTCTTACTGCTGAAACTCAGGGACTTGTTTTCAAGTTTCAAAGTGCTAAGTTTGATAATTTTGATAAGTTACCTAGGGATAATTTCTTATTAAAATTACCATACGGTGCTAAGAATTGGTTGATAGATGACGGAGCAGATAACTGGCAAGTTGTAGCAAAGATCAAAAACTATAATAGTCAAGGTCTAAACACTGTTAGCGTTAACACTACTACACAATTAGGCTATAAAATAACCGGTAAAGATAATTTAGGAAATTTTGTTGTAAGTGCTTCCGGTACAGGAACAAATACCGGAACTGTATTTTTATTTCATGAATCGGATACAGACATTGAATTAATTTCCAGTTGGACGGTTAATAATCTTGTTACAACATATTATCAGCCCGGAGGATACACTAATTTCGGACAAGGGTTAGCCTATCACACAAATCAACTTGGTACTTCTTCATTCGGCACCGTTTTTGCAGGTGCTCCTTTAGTAAGTTTTACTAGAGAGTCATATTCATCCGGTGGTTTACGTTTTGCCGGGAATACAGGTTCTTACAGCGCAAGGTTAGAAGAAGGTTTGGTAAAAATTAGTACGTTTGAAGGCACAGGTACAGAAGTTAGTCAAGGTGCTCTAATAAGTCCTACACCTGCAAGTTATGAAAGATTTGGTTCTAGCATTTATACAAGTAATTTGTCTACCGGATCTACACAGGTTTTAATGATAGGCGCTCCCTTTACATCTACACTAGGTACAGGATCTGTTTATGTTTATAATTTTACCACAGCCTCTACTCAGATAAATGTGACTTATGTTAAACAGATCACAGCGCCCTTTGATGTAAATGTAGGATCACGATGGGGTCAAGTTATACAAGGATCTAATCTGGCCGAAGTTACTGCTGTTGCGGCTCCTGGATATTACACAGGTACAGGTTTTGTTAGTGTGTATACCACTACCGATATCACATATCTGCAAACTTTAACTAGTCCGTTTGAACGTAATGCTAAGTTTGGAGAGTCAGTTGCAGTTAGTAAAGATGGGCAGTATATTTTTGTAGGAGCACCCGATTCTAGAAACTATGATCAATCATTCGGTAAGGTAGCAGTTTATAAAAATACATTAACTGATGCTGTACATTTTGAATTAGATTCGATAATACAAAACCCTGTCGGTAGTCCCGGTATGAAATTCGGTAAGGCAATAGGAATTAATTCAGATAATACTGAACTTGTTGTCACAGCACAAGGTACAAATAGAAACTTACAATTAACTTTTGATAGATATGAATCACTTTTGTTAAATTCATTAAGTATATACGGAACAAAATATGTAAAAGATGTTAATAGTGATTTAACCGATAGTACAACATTTGATTCAGGCTCGACAACATTTTTTGATACTGTTAAGTTTAGTGGAAGTGCATACGTCTATAATAGGTATTTGAACACGTTTAAGTTAGCAGATGAAATGAGTTTATTAGATCCTAATACAGGAACTAATTACGGATTTAGCCTAGCAGTAAATGATGATTCTATATATGTAGGTGCACCTGCATATAAAACTGTAATAGACGGTATCTTACCAGACAGTGCATTTTATCAATACAGAAAGAAAAATGTAGCAGATAAAAGTTGGAACATTTTACGTAGTAAAGATCAACTAGTTGATATTAATACCATACAAAAATTAACATTGTATGATACATTTAATGATGAAGTTTTAGAACATCTTGATATTATAGACCCTTTAAAAGGTAAAATACCCGGTGTTGCCGAAGAAGATATAAAATATAAGTCTAATATAGACCCTGCTGTTTATTCTATAGGCAATGAATTAACCGTTACTGATGCTGAAACAAATTGGTTAGATGATCATGTCGGTGAAATATGGTGGGATACTAGCAATGCAAAATACGTATGGTATGAGCAAGGCGAACTAAGTTATAGGAAAAATAATTGGGGTAGATTATTTCCCGGTTCCACAATTGACATTTACGAATGGGTAGGTAGCGAATTATTACCTAGTGAGTGGGCAGTTATAGCAGATACGTCTCAAGGACTTGCGGACGGGATAAGCGGACAGCCTAAACATCCTTTGAATGATGTGCTTAGTGTTAAGCAGGTTTATAATCCTACCACAGGCGGATTTACAAATGTCTATTATTTCTGGGTAAAGAATCGAATAATACTACCTAATAAAAAGAACAGAAGAACTACAGCAGTTCAATTGGCAAGTATAATAGAAAACCCTGCGGCTTACGGACTAAGGTTCGGACAAATAATGGATCAAAATGCATTGTCGCTTGCCAACGTAGGTACACTGTTAATAGATGATAGAATAAGCCTAAATATAGCAACTGATATAATTAACAACCCCATACCTCGACATACTGAGTGGTTACTTATGCAAGAAGGATCTGCCAATCAGATGCCTAATGCGATGTTAGAGAAAAAGTTGTTTGATAGTTTGCTTGGAAGGGATAGTTTAGGCAATCCGGTTCCTGATCCTGCACTTACTGCTAGAGAACGTTATGGTATTAGTATTAGACCTAGACAAACATTGTTTGCAGATAGGTTTATTGCCCTACGCAACGTTGTTGAATATATCAACTCTGTCTTATCCTCACAGCGTATAACAGAACAATATAGTCTACGAAATTTACTATCTAAAGAGCCTATACCTCATGTCTCTGATGGATTATATGATATAATTCTAGAAGATCTAGAAGGGTTAGACTTTATTGATATTAATTCTAAAGTACAGGCACAGATTAGTTGTTCTGTTTCTAACGGTAAAATTACTGGTGTAACAATAATTGAACCAGGAGATGGGTATATTAATGCGCCCTTAATCACAGTGAATAATAACAACGGTGCAGAATTAAAAACTGTTATTGATGCTAACGGAAAAGTTATTGATGTGATTATTTTAAATGCAGGGTCTGGGTTTGCTAGTGCTCCTAGTTTATCGGTAAGACCTTTTGCAGCAGTTGTAGAAGTAGATAGTACGCAAGATGGTAAATGGTCAAGGTACGAGTATAAGGGGTATACTCTAGGCTGGGAACTGTCTGAAACTCAATCTTATAACACAACTCTTTACTGGGATTATATTGATTGGTTGGATTCGACATACAACAAGTTTGTGGATTATGCATATACTCTTGATGAAATATATCAGTTAAAAACGATAGAGGATATATCTCAAGGACAGTATGTCAAGATAAATGATAACGGGCAAGGTAACTATGTAATTCTTGAAAAAATAAGTGATAATATTTTAGGAACATTTAGTCTAGGATACAATATTGTATATAGTGAAAACGGTACAATAAAAATTAAAGATACAGTCTGGAATGATGAGTCTGCGGAAATTTATCAAGAAACATACAATATTCTACAAGCAGTAAAAGAAGATCTTTTTGTTAATGATCTAAAAGTACATTACAATTTATTATTTTTCCAGGCAGTTAAATATGCTCTTACAGAGCAAAAACGTCTGGACTGGGCGTTTAAAACATCTTTTATTAATGTAACAAATAATGCAGGATCGTTAGATCAAAGATCTACCTATAAATTGCAAAACAGTGAATATTATGAATCATATATCAAGGAAGTTAAACCGTATCATACTCAAATAAGAAACTTTACAACAAGGTATAATCAAGTAGAACCTAGTGCCACTTATATTACAGATTTTGATTTTCCACCTTATTATGATGATGCTAAAAACGGATTTAATACTTTAACAATACCGGCTAGTCAGTCTGCCTCTGAGTTCACTGCTACTAATACATGGATGTTGACGTACCCATGGAAATCTTGGCTTGACAATTATACATATTATGTAGGAGAAATTAGAGTAGCCGATCCGGGGACAGGATACACAGAAACACCTACAGTAACGCTAGTTACACAGACTGGTGATTTAGGATCTGGTGCTACCGCTAAGGCATTTATTAGATCAGGATCTGTAGTAGGATTTGAAGTTACAAACTACGGATCTGGATATACAACGCCTCCGTTAGTTGTAATATCAGGAGGAGGTTCTCCTACAAAGGTAGCCACAGGCTATGCAGTATTGACGAATGATACCGTAAGAGAAATTACCTTAGGTATGAAATTTGATAGAACTTCTAGAGCACCTGAAGTTCTTGATATTGATACTGAGGATAGATTTTTATGTAACGGTGCAGATACTGAATTCATATTATCATGGATTGCAGTTCCTGATAAGTCACAAATTCAAATCACTTTAGACGGGCAACTGGTACTAAGTTCAGACTACACTGTTTCTTATTATAAAGATTATATAGGTGCGAATACTGATTATCAAAAGACATATAATAAAATAATATTCATTAACTATGTGCCTAAGACTAATCAAGTTTTAACGGTAAATTATAAAAAGAATGTTGCGTTATTAAATGCCGTTGATCGTATTTTAGAATACTATAGCCCTACAGACGGTATGCCAGGAAACGAATTGTCACAATTAATGGATGGCATAGAGTTTCCTAAGACTGTGGTAGAAGGTCTTCCTTTTAATTACACAACTAAGTGGGGTATTAACTGGCTAACAGACCAGCGCATAGGAAATGAAACTACTAGTGCTTATGGTATTAGTTACTGGGCCGACGATATAGCATTTTACACAAACATTGAAGTCGCAAATACTGCTAGTTCAGGAACCACGACGCTTACATTAACTACCACTACGGGTATAAAACCTGGGCAACTTGTTAACATAGTTAGTGCCAGCAGACAGCAATTAGATAATCAATTTTTTAATATTAATCCGCGAGTTCAATCTGTTAACACTAGTGCTCGTACTGTGACATTTACAACTGCTACCCTATTACCGTTAACTGCTACAATATCTACTATTTTCGTAGAAGGAACATATACAAATACTACTAGCATCGCTAGTATAGAGTTTTGGTCATATGATACACAGACTACTATTTTAGACAGTGCTATAGAAGGTGGCGGCTGGACGACTGGAACAAGAGTAGCAGCCCTAGGAATAAATCCTGAAGATATTACTATAGATGGAGAGTCATTTATCAGTGCCAATCACACTTATGCTCCAGAAGAATTAGTTCCAGGTGAAATTAATCAAAGCGTAGGTATCAATGTTTATACCAAGCATCCTGAAGGTGCGCCTGTGGTAGTTAATAGTTATTATGTTATCTACCCCGGATCAACTAGTACCAGACAATTAAGTATTACTCCTCCTAATAGTTCCAGCCTAGTGGTAACTTTTGAAAACAGGTTAATGACCTATAACTCTACAACTAATTTTACAACCAGTACCGAGTTTAACATTAATTGGACATTGAATGAAATAATTGTTCCTCCTCAAACCATAAAAGGTATATTAGGAGTGAGTATTGTTAGTGTAGGAGGCGGTAGAGACTTTAAAGAAGCAGGTGTTATAGATACCACAAGTTTTACAGGTAGCACAAGCACAGTTCAATTAGTAAGTCTTGCGCAATTTGGTACAGTTAAGAGTGCATATGTTACTGTTAATGGCATTGCGATAAGTGAAGTTACCACTACAACTGATTACGGATACATGCTTACTGTGGCCAATCAAAATAGTAACAGGGCTGCTGTTAATGTATATAATTTGGTAGATACTACTACTTCTACCGTTACAGCATGGTTTTTCGGTACAGCACAAAGATATTTTAATGAAATAAATGAAGAAATTATAGAAGTTACAAATGTTTCGGAAACATCTTGGACATTGGCGAATCCTCCGGGAATAATAGAACCTGTTGTAGCACAGACAATTGTTGAAGTTAACCAAAACGGTACCCGTAGATACCTAAGACCTCCTGATATAAGTTATTTTAAAGTTATAAATTCTTTAGTTACCGCTTACACACTTAATACAACTGGTGTAAATTACGGATCATTAAGTCAGGTTAGAGTGTACCTAAATGGAAAAGAATTAAGGAGAGGTTTTGATTACAGTGCAGCAGGTGCTAATACATATAATATTTTAGTTCCATTAGTTAAGGATGATGTGATAGCAATTGCTGCTGTAGCGCAGGAAGGTTCATATACATACGATTATGATATTGTTGGTAGTCAATTGACAATCATAAATCCAGGATCGTTTACATACCCTTATGAATTGAAAGTTATAACCTACAATAATCACGACGATATGCTGATGCGTACAGAGCGATTCCGTGGTAATCCGTCTAGAAGATATGTGATAAGTAGACCTGCCCTTGATAGCAATTATGTATGGGTAATAGTTGACGGTATACCTTTAGTAAATCATTATGATTATGAGATATTAGATGATTCTGTAACAGTAGAAATTTCAGATGAATTCTATCATAATGAAACTAATGAGATTACAATTATAACATTTAGTAGCGAAAAATTAGCATCAACTATATTAGGTTATAGAATATTCCATGATATTTTCCATAGAACACATTTTAAGAGATTAAGTAAGGAAAATTCTACATATCTAACCAGACCACTAAGTGTATATGATACAGAAATACATGTTGACAATGCAGATGTGTTGACCAGTCCGGATATTGAAAAGAATCTTCCTGGCGTAATTCTTGTAGACGGTGAACGTATTGAGTTTTTCAAAGTAGGATCTAATGTGTTAAGTCAGTTAAGGAGAGCAACTTTAGGAACTGCTCCTAGTTTTTATTCGCATGAGAATACCAAAGTTATTGATCAAGGATCGCAACAAACAGTACCGTATTCTGAAAGAATATTAAAACAGACACACTATACACTGGCTAATAGCACAACTTATTATATTAGTACATTGTCATTTACTACATCTACGCTAGCGACTGATTATTTAGGTAATCCTGTATCATATAGCACTGTAACTAATGATGGTATTACACTAAACGAAATTAGTACAACGACTTCTATACCTAATCCTATAAAGTTAGAGGATCAAGTTACAGTAGTTTATGGTGGACGTATTTTAAATAAAAATGCCACTTTCAAACAGGATATAGAATTCACCTACGACACACCTTATTTCTTGCCTATACCCAATGCGCCCGATTATGGTGCACCGTTATCACCCACAGTACCAGATCCTGCATCATATGCAAATACAGTTACAAATTATTATCTGAGATATTTAAATAGATATCCCGATCAAGGAGGGTTAGATTATTGGGTAGGTAACTATAATAACCTAATTGATACAGATACCGAAATCCTTAATAATATTAAAAATTCACAAGAAGCAAGGAATAATAGATGGTTAGCCGAAGTATCATATCTTCCTACTACCACAGTGTTAGGCACAGCCTATGTAATTACATCAACTAATCAAGTCTGGATTTATACTAATTCAGACAAGTATGATGCATTTAACGGGTATGAGTATAGTGGTATTAATTATGTACCACCAGAATTTACTATACAGAACCAGTATCTCAATTTAAATTTACAAGAAGGTGTACAACAAAGCATTAAATTAGTAATTGTAAAAAGAGAATTTGATGCTATAGATGTATGGAATGATACAGTTAACTCGACATCTACCTATTCATTAATGACCAGTACCACTGTACCTGCTAGATTCTTACAGGCAAGACCTGCAGAATTACCAGATAAGTATTACTATGGAGGTGATGTTGCCCTAACTAATGAGGGAGGATTTGCCCTAACAGATCAAGACGATGAGCCGCTAGAGGAACTATAAAATGCCTAAAATATCGCAAATACAATTATTAAGCACAGCCACTGATGAAACATTTTTTGTTGTCTCCGATTATGGACTAGCAAAAAGAATTAGATTTCAAACCTTAATTAATCAGATACAAGGAAATGATTTCTTAGGTGCAACTGGACCTGCTGGTATAACAGGTGATATAGGTGCTACTGGAGTGACAGGTGCTACTGGCGCAGATAGTACGGTTCCGGGACCAACAGGACCAAGCGGTCCACAAGGGCCTATAGGTTATGGTGCCCCAGGTTCTACAGGATCTACTGGTCCTCAAGGTCCTCAAGGTCCTAGCGGTGTAAGCATAACTGGACCTCAAGGACCATCTGGACCACAGGGTATTGCTGGATCGACAGGACCACAAGGGCCTAGCGGACCTAGTGGGTCACAAGGAAGTCCGGGTGGTGCAACAGGTCCACAAGGACCTCAAGGTGTTACAGGTCCACAAGGACCAGATGGTCCGAGCGGACCAAGCGGACCACAAGGTATACAAGGGCTTTCTGGATTACGAGGACCTACAGGACCACAAGGACCAACAGGTGCTACTGGATTAAGAGGTGCTACGGGAAGTACAGGACCGCAAGGCCCTAGCGGACCGCAAGGCGCTACAGGTCCACAGGGACCACAAGGTGCTACTGGCCCCGAGGGACCACAAGGTGCAACAGGATCGACTGGACCTATCGGGCCTTCGGGGGCAGGAGCAACAGGAGCGACAGGACCATCTACTATGTCTGTGGTTACTGTTCCTCTTACAAATAGTAGTTCTGGGTCTTTAGGCGAAATAGCCTATGATTCGAATTGGTTATATGTTTGTGTAGGACCTAATTTATGGGTTAGATCTACCATAGACAATTCCTGGTAAAAATATAGCGGAATAAATATTATGATGAACAATCAAGATAACAAAAATCAAGTTAATATGACTGAAAAACAGCCTGAAAAGAAGCCTAATGAACAAGGTTCTGTAAGGATTCAAGGCCATATTAAGATATTTGATTCTAATACCAAGGAAGTGTTTATTGATAAGCGTAATGCTATACACTATGAAAACTTTAGCCTAGCATTAGCAAGAAGTATTAGTAATCAAGGATTCGGCACAATAAGTGAAATGGTATTCGGAAACGGTGGCACTAGGGTAGATGAAACAGGGATTATAACTTACTTAACACCTAATACAATAGGTCTAAACAGTGCATTATACAATGAAACATATTACAAAGTTGTTGATGCTAAACAGCCTAGCAGCATCGATCCTGCTAGAAACTTTATGGAAGTAAGACATGTATTAGGAACAACTTATAGTGATATTCTTGTAAGTTGCCTACTTGATTTCGGTGAGCCCCGCGGGCAAGCGGCATTTGACAATGCTACAAACAGTGAAGGAACATACGTATTCGATGAACTAGGACTTCGTTCATATAGTCCAGATGGAGAAGGACAAGGTGATTTGCTTACCCATGTTATATTTCATCCGGTACAAAAATCACTAAACAGAATGATTCAAATTGATTATACGGTTAGAATACAAAGTCTAACTGACGGGATGTAATTATGTCAGGATATACTCTTAGATTTTCAGATCCTACAAACACTGCCACAGTGCTAGTACCACCTATGCCTCCTGGCATTAATACTGTTGATACCAGTTTAAGTCTTGTAGGTAGAGGATATCCTAACTATGGTGAGAAATACGCACAAAACTTTTTAAGTTTATTAGAAAACTTTTCAGGACCAATACCACCTGAAAATCCTATACAAGGTCAGTTGTGGTATGATACTAGCGATCCGAACCGTAAAACTTTGCGTATTATGGACGGATCGTCTACACTAACTAGATGGCCGTCTGCTACAGGTATATATCAGCAAGGTACTGACCCTAGAATATACGGAGCAGCCGCTCTAAAAAATGGTGATTTATGGGTTGATACTGCTTTTAATCAGATAAAACTATTCAGTGATAATGACTGGATAACGGTAGGACCTTCAGCAGGAGGATCAGAGCAATCAGGTATAACAGTAGAACGGCTAACTGATGCAAGTGATACGTCTATAAAACATGATTGTGTGTTTGCATGGGCGCAGGGAAATGTAGTTTCTATAATTTCAACTGCCTCTATTAATTCCTATACTCCGTTATATGACGGCTTTGACAATATTAAACCGGGTATTAATTTATCTACGTCTACATTCGATGTATCAGGTACGCCGTTAAAGTTTCAAGGAACTGCAACTAGCGCAGATAAGTTAGGAGACTATGCTGCTAGCAGTTATCTACGTAAGAATGATACAGTTACTAACGGGCAGTTAGTGACAGGCAGTTTTGTTTATGTTACAAATTCAGATCAAACTAGTGCGAAAGGGAGAGACGGAGTTGTAATACGTATAGATGGTACACCTACTACTGAATATGTTCAGTTTTATAAAGAATCTAATGACGCTGTTGTTTATAACAATAAATCGGGCGGCAAGTTTTTAGTTAAATTGCTAGGTGATGCAAATCCTATTTTGGATGTAGATCTTAGTTTAATAGGGCTAAAGAAAAATACACGAGTAACAGGTAACTTTACAGTTACAAATACTGCTACAGTTTCTTCCTTAATGGTCAGCGGAGTTACATCTCTAGCAGGCAATGTTACCATTTCTGGTAATATTAATTTTAGCGGGATTACGACTTCCACAAATACTTTATTTGTTAACAATATTAGATCAACAACTTCGACGAATTCTATAGGTACAAAGTCTGCTCCGTTCGGGGACATTCATGCAGTTAATGTATATGCTCACAATTATTATTCTAGTACAGGTACATTAAGACTGTTTGCCGGATCTACATTAACAAATGTTCCGCCTGATGGATGGATGTTTTGTACAGGAACCAGTTTGAGTTCATCTACTTTCTTAGATCTATATGATGTCATACATAGAGATTACGGAGGTACGCATCCGTTTTATAATATACCTGACTTATACATAGACATAGGCGGTATAAAAACATATTATATAATTAAGGTCGAGTAAAATGGCTTATACCATATTGAACACTGATGGAACAATTCTAGTAACACTGGCGGACAAAACTATGGATAATTTATCTACAAGTTTAACACTCGTAGGAAAAAATTACTCAGGGTACGGAGAGATTTGGAATAATAATCTTATAAGGTTACTTGCCAATAATGCATCTTCTACTAACAGTCCTCCGCAAAATCCATTAATAGGTCAATTATGGTATGATACTACAGCACAGCGTCTAAAGGTTTATGACGGATCTTTTAAACCGGTGGCAGGTGCAATTACAGCAGATACAGAGCCTGACAATTTAAGTTCAGGTGATATATGGTGGGATACCACAGATGAACAATTAAAAACTTATTATGATGGAACAGTTTACCTTGTAGGACCGGCTTATCCCGCTGACGTAGGTGATAACGGTTGGGTACTGCCTAGCACTGTTGTAAATGACATCGACGATGACCCTAGAGAAGTTACTCTACTTGTAAATTATGATAATGTCATAGGATACGTATGTCATGAATCTTTTGATGTTAGCGAAGATTCAGCCTACGACTATATTACTAATCTAACTACTCAAACAGTTGCAGGTTTAAACATACTAGGAGATTTTCAAGTTAGCGGCGGCATACAGTTCGGAACAGATACTACAATACCTACTGCTAGTAATAGCGTAGGCCGACAGGGCCAAATGGTATGGGGTAATGACTATTTGTATATCTGTACCGCCACAAACAGTTGGAGACGCATTGACCTAAGTGCTCATGTTTGGTAATTAAACTGCCATCTCCGCTTTTAACGCAGAGTGGTGCGTATAATCAACTAAAGATATATCGTTCATTGTAAACTTTGTAATATCTTTTACTGCCGAATTTAATTTTAATGTAGGCAACTGTAGAGTAGTTCTTGATAACTGCTCTTTTACTTGTTCTGCGTGATTTATATAAATGTGAGCGTCACCTAGCGTAATAGTTAGTTCTCCCACTTCTAAGTCACAGCATTGCGCCAGCATATGGGTGAATAAAGCATATGAGGCAATGTTGAAAGGCACTCCTAAAAACATATCTGCACTACGTTGATACATCTGACAACTTAGTTTTCTGGCTTTACTTACATAAAATTGCGCCATCATATGGCATGGGGGTAATGCCATTAGTTCTAGTTCACCTGGATTCCATGCAGATATAATATGACGTCTACTGTAAGGATCTTTTTTTAACCCGTCTACAAGTTCTAATAACTGATCGTGGTTAGCAAGAATAACCTTGTTTACTCTGATCAAAGGTTTTCGCCATCTACGCCATTGAACACCATATATACGACCTAAATCCCCGGCATGTCTTGCTACTTTCTTGCTGGTCCAGTAAGGAGCACTAGCATTGTCAGACCATATAGTATTACGTGGATCATAACGATAACCGTATAGAATTTCTTTAAGTCTATACTCGTCACCGCTACCTTCGATAAACCATAGTAGTTCGCTTACAACAGACTTCCATGCTAGTTTTTTAGTTGTAATAGCAGGAAATCCTAGTGTAAGATCAAACTTCATTTGAAGACCGAACTTACCGATTGTGCCTACACCTGTACGATCGGGTCTTCCCTCACCAGTCTCTAAAATGTCTTTTAGAGTATTTAGATAGACTCGTTCAGTCATTGTGCAACTTAAGTTGAGATTCGTTATAAATGTGTAAAGCACCTGCTACTTCAGGTACTGTACATTCCACTACGACTCGGCGCTCGCCTTTTAGTGTATCAAATACACTGACAACGATACCAGGCCATGCATAACCAGATACCTTGATTACTTTATCACCGACTTTGAAATTCATGCTTCTTTAAGTGCCTTTGCTTTCTTTTTAGTTGGTTCCATCTCTTCTGCCTTGGCACGAAGTAACTGTGCTTCTTTAAACAATTTGTCTGCCATTGACCGTAATGACGCAGCGGTAACAGGTTCTTCTTTTTGTGGTATTACGATAGGTTCTGGTATAGATGCAACTATTTCTTGAGGCTGCTCGTATACTTCACCTGATACACTAGAACTGGTTGTCTTAGTGGGATCATCTAAACCTTTAGGTGTCCGATTACCGTCGCTAACTGCAAGTTCGTCTACTGTAAGGCCTTTCTGCTCTGCAATTAATACGTTAAGTTCGTCTAAAGGAACGCTGTCATTTGGAGTAGGAGTAACCAATACTCCGCTTGTAGGAACTTTAGTGAGTTGTCCTCTAGTGTGTAACCACTGTAACATATTAGATCCGTCTGGAAATGAACGAACAGACAAAATGTCTGCTAACTCATTAGCAGTTTGGCCAGCCGGATCTTGAATAATACTCATTAGAGCATCGTGGTAACTTGCACCTAACTTACCTGTGCCTACTACCAGAGCACTATACGGATCTCCAGGTAGAGTCCTATATACAATTGCTACCTTTGCTCCGTTGTTTTTCATCTTACCTACGTGCTTCATTATTATTCCTTATTGTTGTGCAGTTTCTTCTTGTGGTTGTGCTGGTTTTACAGCATTTAAGAAGTTGTTTAGTTTATCAAACACCGAACCTACTGCGCTCATTTCTTGAGCATGAAACGCACCGCGACGTGATGCTGTATCTACTATTGAACGTAGGTTATGTAGATCTGTTAAACTTAATTCTGGTTGGGCTGCTTGTTGTTCTTCCATTAAAATAAATCCTCTCTTTTGTTATGTAAATGTGGGCATCCTAAACTTAGCATTGTTAGTTCTGCTGGATCTTCTATACCTATCTCTAACATTTCTGTAAGTTTATTTTGATCGTTTACTGCTAATGTCCTTTTTATTGCATATCTGCTATTAAGGTTATAGTTTATCCAATTTTCTATTTCTTTGTATCCACGGTAACTTTCAATAGTTAAAGTAGCAAAATGCTCTGGGATAAAGGATAATCTCCTTAGTCCCAGAACGCCTAATGGATTAACTGTTCCTCGACTTAACGGCATAATCTACCTACTTTATTTATAGTAGGCAGTCTGTCCGAACGGAGCAATTATGGATTCATTGCCGTGAATAACAAACAGGGTTTCGCAGTAATCTTCGTCCCCCCAACTGCCACAAGGATATCCATCTGTAAACATAATAAAGCGTTTTGGTTCAATTCCTTGCTCTTTCATAAAGGTCCAATTGGCCTCAAAGTCAGTACCTCCTCCGCCTTTAACTTGGTAGGACATGATTTCATCTGCATTATCCATTGAAAATGCGGCGTAGTTATACACTTCGGTATCAAAACACCATAAGTCAAGTTTGAAGTCTTTGTATTCTTCCATTATACCTTTAACTTCACTAATGAAGTCTTTGGCCATGTCGTCACTAATACTACCACTTAGGTCAATACCTACGGCTACGTCAATGGTTTCTTCATTTAACATACCTGGAAGGACTGCGCCACAGTGTTGGCTTTTACGATTTGGGCGGGCGAAACTATAATTGCTTTTGATAATGCTTTGGATATTCATACGCAGTAGTTGACGCCAGTCCATTTTAGGCTCTGTGAAATCCTTAATAAGGCGTGCTACACCTGCGGGAACCTTGCCTGCACCGGCACTCTGGGCAGCGGCTACCATAGCCTCTTTGATCTCATCACGGATAGCCTTACGTTCTTCCGGAGTAAGTTTAGGACGACCTTTACCGTTATTGCCATCGCCGTCTCCATCGCCGTCTCCATCGCCGTCTCCATCTAGATGCTCATCTAACAACTCGCCTAACCCGCAAATGTTGATTTTTTGGGATTTTTCATAAATGTCTGCATAGATTTCTTCATAACTCATTCCGCGATACTTGTTATCCTGGAAAATTTTGATCCAGTCAGGCACTTCACCGATGCGCTCATCTTTTAGGATTTGGTTAACGGCATAGTCTGCCGCAATATTACTCAGTATAGGATCACGCCCATCACGGCGCCCCATATGATCAAAAACATTATGTAGGACTTCGTGTGCAAATCCGAACTCTGCCTGTTTTGGAGTGAGTCGGTTTACAAAATCGTTATTGTAGTAGAAACAGCGTCCGTCTGTAGCCAGAGTAGGACACCAGTGAGTAGAATCTACAAGTTTAAGACGAGTTGCTAAGTTTCCAAAGAAAGGATGACGCAGTAACAACCCAACACGAGCAGTAATCAATTTCTCTACAATTTTGTTTTTTTCTGCTTCGGTAAAATTACGTGCTTCTACCTTTTTAGTTTTTTCTGATTTCATAACAGCCATAATTCACTCCTTGTTAACATTATATATCTATTATACACTCTAAGCATACCATTGTCAATAAAAAAGGCCCCTGCGGGCCCTTAATTACTCCATTGCCTGGATAATGAACTTGCCATACTTCTCATGGAATCTGTCGAAGTTCTTAAGTTTACTAGCATCAAATGGTAACGCATAATTTGTTAAAGCCACCTTCGCACCCATAACTACTAACTCAGTTGGGAAATTATCCATCATAAAACTGAAGAAGTAGTCAGCCATTTCATCCCAGTTCTTGGCCTTCTTTTGGTGTGAAGACTGTAGTTCATAGCACATACTAACAGTCAAAGAATACATTGCAGAGATTTCCTTAATATCGCATTTTTTGACTTTGCCTACAAGGATGTCTTCCGGCTTAGGCATCTGTTTTGCTACCTTACGGTGTGCCATAAACTTAACAGCAAGGCCTTCACCGACAGCACCTGCTACCAAATCTGTAAGGGTACCTTCGTCCAGATCGTCATCATGTAACAGGTCACTTACAAAACTCCATGAACGTGGAGTAGCAAATGAACGGCTTGAACTGCGAGGATCAAAGTCGTAAAGATCCTGTTTGGCAAATCCGATGTAACCTACCACCTGCTCGTGTACACGATTAGTAGTGGCCCAGTTTAGCCAATCTTCATAATCACTCTTAAGTTCAATATGAAGGAAACGGTTAGCCAACGGAGCAGGCATACGATAAGTAACACCCTTATCTGCTTCACGGTTACCAGCAGCCACAATACTTACACCTTTGGGCAGGATGTAAGTTCCTACACGACGGTTAAGAATAAGTTGATAAGCCGCTGCCTGTGTAGCAGGAGCCGCAGAATTGAGCTCATCTAGGAATAAAATAGCCGTGCTATCAGGATCAGTGGGTAACTCTGCTGGTGGAGCCCAACTCATTGTATTAGCCGTTGAGTTGTAATAGGGGATACCTTTGATGTCAGTGGGCTCCCAAAGTGACAGTCGAACATCAATTACAGAACGGTCAAACTCGTCGCCGATTTGTTTAACGATATCTGACTTACCGATACCTGGAGGACCCCACATAAACACAGGGCGTTGAATTTTGATACACTTACGAAGGCTACGTTTGGCTTCGTTGGGAGTAACTGTACGATTGCCTGAAATCTTTTCTGACATAATTGCTCTCTAAAAAAATATTTAATTTGGAATATTGAACAATTTCAATATATGTTAATTATATGCTAAATCTTGTCAGTTGTCAAGCGGTTTCTATAGGCTTTTGCATCCAAGAATTTTTGTATATCTCCGGAATACAACACTAGTTGTATAGCCATTTTTTCACCGAAAACAAAAAAATTTCTATTGCTCATATACCATGGACAGTCAATGTAGTTGTCTAAATATATGATATTTTTGTTGGTAGGTTCTGGGTGGTTTTCTATTAATATTTTGTGATATTTGATATCTGCATCAACTAGTGCTGCTAAACCGTCATCTCTAAGTTTGAGGCCACCTTTATTCTTTTCGACTGGGCTCCACCACCATAATCCCATATATTTTTTGATACTTTTAGAATCTGATGGCAACCCTAGCCTGTTTAAAACAATTTTGGTAAGATCATGCTTGATCTTCATTTCTAATTTTTTCTCCGGTGGTTAATTTATAAACGCTAAAGTCCGAAGTGCCAAATAATTTGTTTAGTTTTTCTGCTAGATTAAAAGCATGTCCGCTATTAGAAAAACTTACTTTTTTATATTTTGGACCTATTTGATCAGCGAGTAGACTATTTGTTTTTAGGTTAATAGGCTTATCTTTATAAAATACTGCCCAAATAGCATCAGCCTCCAAGACCTGCTCAGATTTATAATTCTTTTTATTTGTAACTTCTAGTAATACTTTTGGCTTGGGTCTGCTCATATACGCCTCTCCGATAAGTGCGTATATATTTAGTAGAAATCTTACCAGGAACCGCCGTCCATTTTAACTTGGATTTTGTCTAGGGGTGCCTGTGTTGCAATTTGATCTAATTCTCCTGTTAGTCTTGTCATTACAATGCTTAGGCTATTTTGAAGATCTGTAACTTCTTTAATAGACAAAGTGAGATCTTTTTGATTTCCTTTAATTGCTACTCTTGCTCTATTTAAGAAATCTTCTATAGGTAATGTATTAAGAGGCTTCATGTTTTATTCACAATATTTAACATTTTCTTCATTTCGACTTCTGTTTTGTAAGGACCGTGAAACGGATATCTTTCTAGTGTAATAAGTTTAGGACAAAAACTTTTAACCCAGCCTTTTGTAAATTTTATCACGTAGTATCCTGCACAATACTGGCTTCTACTTTTTGAACTTTTGGCAAACAGCGGAAGTCGTTTCTTAATATTGTATACAGGTTCGAAAGGTTTTGAACTACACGGATAATCGTATATTTTATAATCTTGAGGATCGGAAGGTGTAATTTTTACAACTTTTGCTTCGTTAATATCCACACCGAACTTATTATTGATTTCTTCTACATTCTTAAAAAATAATGATTTACCGTTTTTAATAAACAGATAACCGCGCTTTGCTTTGGCCACACTGCCTACTTTAGAATTGTCTTGTCTTATAATCCATTCTTTATTAGGAACTAACACTTTTGCAGATGATGTCATACAGTATACCTTGAGTTTAATGGTTCGGCGTAACTTTGAACCTGTTCTGTAATTTTTTGTAAATCGAAACTATTACAGAATTTCATCAACCTAATGCCTACTTGTTCTATATTTTTATTAGCATCAATTTCTGATTTAATAGTATCTTTAATTATACTTTTGATGTTGTCAGGTTGTGCCTTTAAGTCACATAATTGCACATTGCGATTATAGTCATCCAGTACACGATGTTCTTTACCTTCGTGATCTACCCAACGTTGCAGCATCATATTATTCCATGCAAAACCTTTTGACTGCTTATCTGCAAATGCTTCACGTAGACCGATTTTATTCTTAGTGCCTTTCTCCCTTACACCTGGATATGCACTGAATACATTGTCACTTGTATCACCTCTCATACACTTTTCAAATAATAACCATTCGGGGTCTGGAGCAGATTTAACTTCTTTAGTTTTCTTGTCAATAACCGGTTTACCTTTTTCGTCAAAGTAGCCTTCGTGAGTTGTAGTGACATCCATAACTCCATTGTATTGTCTTACATTAGGAGAAATTAATTGAGCAAAGTCTCCATCTGTTGAAATAATAACATGATTATCATTGGGGTGATATTGTATCCAGCCTGCTATAAGGTCATCTGCTTCTAGTTGCGGATGATGTAGCACTGAACAGTTAGTCTTATCTTTTATGAAAGATTTGAACTGATCAAATGTTTCCCAGAATACACGATCTTCTTCTGCTTCTCTAGGACTAAGAGCCGCACGAGCCTCGGTTCGTTGACGCTTATAAGGCTCGTAATAGTCCTTGCGCCAAGAGCGACCTTCTAAGCAGAATATAACGTGATCACCTTTAAAATCACGCCAGGCCTTACGCACACTGCTCAACACTGTGTGAATGCTTAGGCCGATTTTATCATTAAGATTACCACGTGCCACATGTCTGGCTCGAAAGAATGTATTTGCACTATCTACTAGTATATAAGTTTTAGCCATTAACTGACCTCAGAGCGTCCATTTCCTAAGTTGTTGACATTGATATAGCCAGTTCCTCTACGGTTCATGTCTATACCTTCTTCGACTGCGACATTTCGGCAAAGTTCAGTAAACCATTGATTAACAATGTCTTCATCCTTTTCACCTTTATATCCAGCACTTCTTAATTGTAGCACAAAATACTCGTTCCAGTCAAGTTCAAAAAAGCCGTTCCTGATGTTATCCTTATTTACATGGGTATTCAATACTGCTACCCAAGGTTCTTTATTTTGAGTGGCTAATTCTTTAGGCGTTAGTTCAGCAGCCGCTTCTGCAACTGCTCTGGTTTCCGCTATGGCATTTTCCATTTCTGTAATGCCGAATATTCTTTTAAGTATGTTTTTCATCGTTATCCTTATAATTTTACTTTTGTTAGTGTATGTTCTGATCCTAACTGTCCTTTTACAAATGTGTTAAAGGCTAAACTTATCCGTGGTTTATCGCCGGGATAGTTTTTTACAAAGTGTTCTATATAAGACGGAAACAATAGTAAACTCCCTGCACGAATAGGTATTGACCATTCCTCACTGTTAAACGGTGTGTAATTATTTTTTTCTATCATCATATCGCGTATTCTTGGATTTTTAAAAAATATTTTATCTTTTGGATAATCAACATCAAAATAAAGAACTCCGCTAATATAGCTATTGGGGTGGTTATGAATATGATGGTGCTGGTCTTTTTCGGTAAATGTAAACCATGATTGTGTTATATACAACGATGTGTGGTCAGGAAATGGATCGCTTTCTTCTAAAAATTGATTTATACTAGTTTCTATAAATGTTTTTATTCCTATCATTTCTTTAGAATTTAGAATATATGTATTATTACTAATACTATTCGTTCCTATAAATCTTCTAGTTTTAAAACACTGTTCTTTAAAAGAATTCTCTTCAGTATAAAATAATCTGTTTATATTATATATGCCTAAAGGAATGGGAAATAATCCTATTACCGAAGAATTACTTTTCATTTATATATGCCGGGTTAGGAATTTCTAATTCAAAGATATGGAACCTATTATAATCACCTGTATCTTTGTATTTGAGATATTCTAATGTTCTTTGATGCTCTGCTTCTTGCCTAGATAGATAAAATCCGAGTCCTATATACTGGTTTCCGCTAGTCGAACCTTGAATTGGACTAAACTTCATACCATTCTGATTTACTAGCAGATATATGTTTAAGGTTTCAGGAGCCGGCAAAGGCCGCATTTAGGTGCCCCACTTTACTACTAAGTTATAACCTGCATGTTTTAATTTATTTTCGTAATACATTGTTTTTTCGTATAAATCTTTCATAGGAATTTTTATAATCGGATGTATCATTTCTGGATCAAATGTTTTAGGACATCCGTGCCAGAATTTTCCGTGATAAAGATATACAGTGTTGGTTTCAGAGTCGTATCCATCTACTTTGTATTTTACATCCTCAAGCCACACTTGTCTATCCTTAATGTTTAATTCATCTAACCATTTAGTTTCTTTTTTGCTTACAAAACTTCCTGTTGATTGACTTGCCCATGCTTTAGGTGCCGCTGTCCTGAGTTTTGCTCTATTATCTTCTTTAAAGCATTCAGGGCACTGGCCCACTTTACTTCCTAATAAACTTGAATATTCAATATTATGTATAGTGCATTTAATACCGTATAATCTTTTATATTTGCCGTCCCATTTAAAATATACATTTGATACATCAGTATTAGGACGATGTTTTAAAGTTCTTTGTTTAGCATCTTCAATGGTATTTGTATTTGATTTCCACATATTGCCGCTTTCGTAATAGCCCTTGCGACAGCAATGTTTACCATTTAAAACACTCCAACCTCTTCTTTCATTTATACCGTGGATACAATGCACTTTAAGTTTGTAGTCAACACCTTTATATTCTGTAATATCTAAAATAGAAGATATTTTTTCTTTTACTTTATTTTTGAATACTTCTTCGGAATATTTGTTTATAGGATTTGTCATATTAGTGCCCCATTCATTTCAAATATTTATGGTTTTTAAAATAAATGGGGAACTTTATTATGTATTCCAAGCGTTCTTAAAGAGCGGCACCTGAAGCCTATCACTATATCTTAGCCCATGCTTCATACAGGCTAATGCTACATTCTTATTATTTAAACTATAAACACTCTCTACACCACCTACCGGCATCAAGTATACTTCACCTTTAAAGCCTGCTGATCTATATTCTTCTATAGCCCGTAGTGCATCTTCTATATCCTGCTCTGTGGCTACAACTAGTTTAAGATATGTCCAACCGACTTGTTCATATTCGCATACTACGTCGGGTTGAATAGCCTCTTCCCATGCTTCACCTGAACTAGGTAATTTAGCACTAACACTAAAGGTAATCTCTCTATCCCAATTAGTAGCAGTCCACTCACCTAAATAATGTTTGAATTCTTTACTCAATTTCTGAGTGCCGTTGGTTTCGAAAGTGATTTCTTTCAAACCCTTCATTTTTTCGTGTTCCAGTAGATCTGGATAACTGCGTTGCCAACCTAACAAAGGTTCACCGCCTGTAATAACTAGGTGTTCCCTGTCCCACTCTTTCTTTGGAAGAAGTTCACTAATTGTTTTCGCAATTGAGTCTGTTTCCAATACTGGTGAAAAGTCTTTGAACCTAGGATCCCAACTAGCGTAAGAATCGCAACCGGAATGAACAAGTGGTAAATCTTTATACTGCTTAAACTCTCCAATACGATCTGCAATAATGTTTCGTTCATTAGTTTTTTCTCCTCTAGGCATTCCAAAACCATCGCAGGTAAAATTACAACCGAACACGCGAAGGAAGATGCTGGGAACGCCCATATAGCGACCTTCGCCCTGCACACTGTAAAACAATTCTGATACTTTAAGTTTACTCATAAATGACCTCGTGATAAGTAATTATACATTATTATTTAGGTTTGTCAACACAATATGAACAATATAACTAGAATAACCTGGGCCTTGAATGATTATTGTTCCTATCAATGTGATTATTGTCCTACAAAGTTTAGAGGCGGTGGTGAACCTCCTGAAACTAAAGAATATATTAGAATAGCCGATTTGATAGTAAACAATTATTTAGACCTAGGTAGAACTATAGAATGGACAATTGATGGCGGTGAACCTTTAGATTTAAATGATATTGTTACCATCTTAAAATCATGTAAGGCAGATAAAAACAAATTAACTTTGCATACTAACGGTGGTAAATTATGGATGGACTGGTGGGCTATCGAACCTAATGTTGATAGCATACATTTAACCTATCATTACTGGCAAAATGAATCTCTAATGGATTATATAGTTCAGTTATTTGTTAAAAATGACAAGCCTATATACCTAAATGCACCTGTACATCCTTCTAGGTTTGATCAAGATATAAAACGAATAAGCGATTTTGAAGAACGTCACGGTATATGGGTTAATAAGCAGGCATTATACATAAATGCTGATACAAGTGCTGGGTTGTTTGTTTCATATACCAATGAACAATTAACTTTAATGGAAGAACCTAAGCCTTGGTTAAAAAATAGTCCTCCGCCTAGAGAAAAAACTCTAGTGTCTGAAAAAGAATATTTTGAAGAAACAACATGGCATGGTAGATATCAAGATATGTTGAATAGCAATCCTAGTTATACAGGTAAGATGTGCAATATGGGAATTGAAACCTTGTACATAGGACATCAAGGTTGGGTATCTGGTGCTACTTGTAACAATAGATCATTAGGAAATATATGGCATGATGGATGGCATCCGCCTAATACTCCCCATAAATGCGGTATGATAGTCTGTAGCAATGAAGGAGATCAGGCAATAACTAAGTTTGATTAGTTTTTTTATAATTACCTTTACCTGGGATAATATTACGTACGCCACCTATAGGATCGTCTACATCACCTTTGCGTCTTGGAATAAGGTGTATGTGAGGCCAATTTACAGTTTGACCAGCGACTTCTCCGTAGTTTAGTCCTATGTTGAATCCATCCCAATTGCCGTCTTTAACTTGCTTTTTACCGTATCTGACAGCATCTTCAAATGCTTGATTTAAAATACTGATTGAGTTATACTTAGGAACAAACAGTAAATGTCCTTCTGTTACAGGGTATTTGTCTCTATAAACTATAACATGAAAGTCTTCACGATATATTCCTGTCCACGGCGGATGTGAATCTTCCAACTCATCAGGGCCGTCAAAAATTTTGTTACTTGACATGTGCATCTTAAATTCTCATTTTTTAGTTTTTTTAGTCTTTTTAGGTTTAGGTGCTGAGTATTTGATTTGAGCAATTTGACTATCAGTCAACGGACCTTCATCCTGTTCATACTTTGCTTCTACCATTTTTGCTGCTTCTTTAACATCAGCAGCAATCTTTTCCCAATTTATTTCAAATTGCTTAACAGGCTCGTAATATTCCTGAACATCATTATGTCCGTCTACGAAATATTTCTTCTCTGTTTCTACTACAACCTCTTTTTTCTTACGCGGCATTTCGTCTCTCCTCTAAGTATTGTTCGTTATGAATCCACTCGTTATTTACAAGGAAGCCCCACTCCTTACGCTTAGGTCCTGGCATAAACATAGTCCAGCAGTCTACGTTAGGCTCTAGTTCGATACGATGAAAACTAGTAGCAGGACTAATACGAAAATGACCAGGTGCCCGCCAATGTTTTGTTTCTGCAACTTTTTCTCCTTGTTCGTTGAATACAGGAACGAATTCCCAGTATCCGCCTTTGAGAATAAGTGTAGCATAAGACCAGGGATGATCGTGGACATCATCTGGATCTGATTTTAAAAATTTATGAATGAAGATATTAAAAGGAAATGTATCTCTATCTTTTAAAAAGACATAATAACGTTCTAGATAAGGTTCTGAACTTTCTCTATCTAGAACAATACGTTTCCTACCCATGCGTTCTAGAGTGTTAAGAAAAAATTTAGAAAGGGATGTCATCGTGTTGTTCCTCGGCTCTTAAGGTAGCCAAGCATACATTATAGTCAATAATAAATGCCTGCCAACTTTTATGCATAGCAGGCCACCGTTCTAACATTTGTTTAAGTTTCCACCAACTTACCTGTTCAAAAGTTTTATATTCTACAATAGGATCATCGATGGTAATAGGACCGTCATCATAATAATCTGACATGGGCCATTCTGTATCATAATCAAAATTGACGGGTAAATTGTAGTCCTGCTGCGTGGTCTCTAATGCCATCTTGTCCTCTGTAATTTTGCCTTGTTTCAATAAATGCACTTGCTTGTGTGTACTTTTCGCTAAGTTTATAATAAAGCCCTAGCCTTGTTTCTTTAACATCTGCCGCTAGATTCGCTCTAGTACCTTGAATAACATTAAAGTTTTGATCTAGTCCTACAGGCATATTAACATTGGCCTGTGCGTTATAAACAGTCACTGGCTGATATGCCATAAAGCCTATTGAGTTTGTTTTATTTAAACTGTGCTCAAGCCCTGCGTTCCAACTATAACTGTAAGCAGTATTCAACCCTGAAACTTTATCGCTATACGATTTAATACTAGTGGTTCCATGCATGGCACTAATGAATGTTTTTGTATTTGAACCTACATCTTTTTCATAGGCTAGGCCGAATACTAATGTATTGCTTTCTCTATTCATACCTAGCAGGCTGTTATTAAGCCATGTTGCCTGTTCAGTAAAATGTGCTGTAGTAAACTTAAAGTCTTTTACCTTATAAGACATCTCAATCATACCAGGCACCTGTAAAGCAGAATTTGTGTCTTGGTAAACTGCCAAAGAAATATCCGCTGCTTCTGCATGTAATCTTTGATTATAGTTATTGAAAAGACTGTAGTTGTTTTTTGATTCATATGGCATAAATGCTTGTTTAGGGTTGAATTCCTTACTAATCTTGTGCGCTGTGAATGTTTTACCTTTAACCCCAAAATCTCTATCAAAGTCATCTAAAACAACGATACTACCCAGTCCACCTGTGCTAGCGGAACCACCTGTAACCAATATAGGATCGACAGATTGACTACGTGGCCCTGACAATCTTCCAGTTGTAGGAATACCTAGACTACCTACCGGTCTGGTTGCTCTATCAAGATCTAAAAGTCCTTGACCATGTGCCACAACATTATAACCTTCTATGTTTTTATTTGCTGTAACTAATAATAACTTAACAACATTAGACCCAGTCATTTGTGGCCACATTTCTCTAATGATAGCAGCAGCACCTGATATAGCTGGAGCAGCCTGGCTAGTGCCTGTTAACGTCAACATACCGTTTTTGTTAATAGTAGTAGGATAAGTGCTTGTTATACCAGTTCCAGGTGCGAGTAGGTAAAAATCACTAACCTTAAATTTGTCTTGACACACTGTGCCTACCATTACCATACATAGTTGGGCAGCACCATTATTATTAGGACCTGTTTGATATGCAGTAGTAAAAACAGGTCTACCATTAACCGTAGTAGTTTTTCTTACACCTTGACTGTTCCAGTTTCCTGCAACAATTACTCTACCACCCAACATTAGGTTACCATTCGCATCAACAGCAGTTGCAAGTTGACTCAACGAACTTGACCATGGTGTAGAATCATTACCTGCGGCAACAACTAATACCATTTCACCGTTAGTAGCAGTTTTCCAACTATTAACGTCTAGTCCACCTAGATATTTTCCTGTGTTAGTTACATTTGTTTTGTAAACACCTGGGCTTACTAACTGAGCTGCAATTGTAGATTGCTTAAGGCTAAAGCCTAAACTTAGATTAGCTACATCTGCATTATAACTATTAGCCCAAGCGACAGCTTTGTTTGCTGTAGCCATTGTAACTAATCCGCTTGTGGTAACCTTTGCAATTAGCAAGTCTGCATTAAAGGCTACGCCATGAGTTCCTATATTATTTTTTGCAGCAGCAGCAATACCAGCAACATGGGTGCCATGACCTAATGTATCGTTAGCAGATCCGGAACTGGTAAAATCAAATACAGCCTTAATTCTATTTTGAAATTCTGGTGATTTTAAATCAATGCCTGAATCAATAATAGCAATAGTGCTACCTTTACCGGTAAATCCTCTGGAATATGCCGTTGCAGCATTAATAGAACTTAAAGTTCTACCTCTATCATATTCAGTAGTTAGCCATGCTCCAGTTTGTACTTGTGCATGAAGGGAACCATAGGCCAATGCTATACAAGTTGCAAGTGTTTTGAGTTTCATAGTGAACTCCTAGTTTAGGTTATCGAATAGTTGGTTAGCGGAAAAAAAATGTTCAGTTAAATCTTGTGCTTGTTTACTTATATAATGAACGTGTTTCTCGTAGTTATTCATCATAGTAATGATAGTATAGCAAATATCTGAACGATGGACAAGATATAAATCCCAGTGTTGAGTCCATTCGCTAGGATATTTGAACTGTTCGTAATACATCTCAGTATAACTTAGCCTGTCTGGAACAAAAGGAATAGCATTTACTAGGGCACCCTCATAACAACTAATACCTAGTGTTTCCTGTAGATTAGCTGAGAACACCATTTTAGATTGTCCTAGTAAGGTATGGTATTCATGTTTGGTTAGTGCGTTATCTTGACATACTACAAACTCATATTGAGGAAGTAGTAATGCCAAATCTCTAAATATCTCAACTTGCTTCTCTGGTGCTATACGATGTGGAAATAAAATTAGGTCACGTTTCTTCATACCCTTATATGGAGATAATGTATACTCCATATATTCCATTGGCCATCCAGATCTTACAACTTTGTTAGTTATATTAGCTGATGGATCGTATCCGCCTTTGCCTAACAAGTTCTTACCGAACATATTAATGTGGAAGTTAGTGGCAAAGTAGTTATGATCTATAGCGTGAAAGAAACTTTTCTCAGCGTGTCTTACCCACGGAGCATCTCCAATAAGCCTACCCAAAAAGTCTTGAGGATCATATGATCCGGCATGCCATAATGCGTGAATTTTTACAGGCGTCTGTAATAGTTCACTCATATATTTTAAGTTTATGATCCCCGGATGCCAAGCATCAGTAAAAATAAAATGGTCGCCAGGTTTAACGGATCCCTGGCAAAATAATCTGCCCATCTGTTCAACTTGACTAGACTTATATATGTTAGTGCCACCAAAGTTGAGAAAAGCGCCAGGAGTAGTGGCACTAGGAATATCCGTAGGACCAGAGATAACGTGAACCTCATGTCCTTTAGTCTTGAGAATTTCGGGAACATGACTTTTCCATTGTCCTGTATATCTGGTCTCTACACTTTCTAAGTCTACTAGAAAGATTTTAGCCATTATGGCTCTTTTTGTTTTGTTTAGACTCGCGTCTTGCTTTACGCTCTAGATACTCCCTAGTTTTGTTAAACTCTTTCCACTCTCTAGATTTGTAAAGATGGGCAGGATTAAAGTCCATCAGTTCAAACCTGCAATGATCGTGCCATGCTTCTAGATCATCGAAGATTTTGTGAACTTCTGGTTTGAAACGAAGGGTTTTTTGAATACTAGCAGATAGTGCCATATTAGTTTTTAAGTATTAGTTTGTTGATGGAAATTTAATGAAGCAACCATTTTCGTTGTCTTCACTTACTGAAATCCAAATCTCGCGACCTGGATATCTTGCTGTGATGGTAGCGTAAAGATCACGACTAATCATCTCGCAGGATTTGTAGTTAAGTTGTAGTGTGCCTTCGCTGTATAACTTCTCCAACCACCGTTTAAATTGAATGAACTCGATATCACGATCATCATGAAATACTTCAATATATACTTTGAAATGAAAGATATGACGATGTGGTGTTCCTAAAAAACTAACATCATACTCATCACCTGTTTTAAGTTTAGGATCAGATGCTGCTGCTGGATACATATGGATACCTTCCTTATTAAAGGTAACCCAAATCATAGATTTTTCCATTATTCTTCTTCAGTTTTTTTGGTTAGTTTAGTTTTGATTGCAGGTTTTTTAGTATCTTCTGTTTGAGCCTTCATAATTTGATAAATTTCCCAAAGTTTCCAGTCCATGCTTTCGAGCAATTTAAATAAACGCTCTTCGGCGCTTCCTGAAACTGCGGCATCTTTTTTAGTAATCTTAGTAGTAATCACTGGTAATTCTCCTTTTTGTATAGTAAGTATAGTTAAAATAATTTATGCTGTCAAGCACTCTGGTGTAAAATTTTTATTTTTGAGTGAAAAGTTTGATAAATAACTTGTTATGAAAATTTCTGAACTACTTTCCGACATTTTATCTGAAAAGACCTTACCTGCCCCTAAAAGAAGCGAATGTTCCGTTGGGCGTGCTAGATTGAGTAATGTTAGATATGCTCAATGTGTAGGACGCGGCTGGCTGAAACATGATAGTGACCATACAGACGGAACAGGTAAACAAGGTGTTAAAGGTAGCGGAAAAACTCAAAGAGGCCGTTACATTAAAAGTCAAAAATTCGGCGGCCCTAATAAGTATTATCCTGGTAGCAGAGATTAAGTAATCTGCGTATCCTGGGTATACTGATCCCAATAAGTATATTTGTCCCTAGTCATTAATGATTGTAAATGATGTGTCCATACACCGGGATTAGTTTTACCCCATGTCAAATCATCTAATTTTAAGGTTGCGTTATAGTTCAAGAGTTCTATATAAGGTAATTTTACACTAATCATAGGAACAAAGCGGTTATGTTCACAATATCCAGAATCGTGAACTCCTTCAATATGCTTAACGTCAAAATCTAAAGTTACCCAGTACCCGGCATTCAAGCATCCTAATATTACAGTATCCCAAGGCTTATATTCTTCGCTACTCTGTGACTTAGGATTAAAACTTTGACTGGTGCCAAAGTAAATCTGTTTAACATTTTCTCTTTTGGCTTGTTCTAAAATTTCTTCTAACGGCGGAGTTCCAACTACAAATAATGTAAACATGCCATGACATATAGTATGCTCTACTTCATACCCTGTAAAGTAAACTACTTCCTGACGTTCTTCTGTGTTTAAGGCCATGTTATATATCCTCTGCTGTAACCTACTGGTCTGTTTAAACCATCGTTGAAGGCCTGTTGCCATTCTGTTGTTCTATTATAACTTCTTGTCCAGAATTTATCAACATTTAATTGATCCGATTCTATCCATTTTACTGCTTGTTCCATACATAAGTCAAACATAGGTTTTCTAGGGCTTGGTCTACTAGTTGTAACAGACTTCCAAAGCATGTTTTCGCTTTCTTTTTTAGATATATTACGACCTACAGCATCAACTAGTAGGCCATTTTCATTAATCAGTTCTGGATTTTCTAAAAACTTTATACCTTCTTTTAACACGATGACTACTTCATAATTTTTATCTGGACTATCTTGCAAAATAACATTTTCTTTTTGCCATATATCTAAATTGCTTTTACCTATTACATCAATTTCATATGCTATATTGTTGAGCCTTAATGTTTTATATGCAATATAAGACAAAAACCCACTTCCGATAATTAACAATTTAGGATTATGTAAGGTAAGGCTTCGTCCTTTTATTTCCATTAACTCGCCTTCAACGATGTTTATGCCACATGCTACAGGTTCGATAATATACCTAGGATGTGCTTCGGGGACGACAACGAACTGCCCATCTTTAACTGGATAGTAATCGGCATAGGCAGGTTCTCCTCTAGTAGCAACGTATTCTCCTACTTTTACTTTTTGGTAAACATTATTGCCTACACTTACAACCTGACCCAGACCTTCATGTCCTTGCATATGCAGTGGCAGAGGACCGAACTCGCCCTTCATCATCGCGACATCGCTTGTACATACGCCAGTCATTATGTTTTTTACAATTATCCCATTATCAACGGTTTCTGGACATTCGTATTCAGTTTCGTAAAAATGCCCTTGTCCGTTTGTTGCTAGTAAATTTACTTTCATAGTTCTAGTTGTTGGTGTATCCAAACATCCTGTGCTAGTTGTTCATTCCAAAAATTATCATTATCTACGTTTTTCAAACAGTCGGTAATCATATCTAAGTAAGGTTCACTAGGACATAGCGCACCTAAGTCATATATGTGACTATGCCCGTTTATTATGAATTCGATGCTAGCACTGTCATAACTTTCGTTTTGCCAGTCAGTAAATAATATCCATTCAGTTTTTTTATCATTTGCTGCTGTATATTCCATTATACACCATGTGTCAATGCCTATGTCGAGTAAATCTTTTTTTTGTCGTCTAGTTGTTATGCTATTTGAATAGTTTGTAAAGTTAGTAAAATAACTTAGCATATGAGGCATCAGGTCTCTACTTACTCCGCCGTAACTTTTTGCTGGATCTATAAACCACGGGCTCGAAGGTATGCCCTTTTCTCGTTGCCATACCACATATACTTTATCACTGCGAGCAGCCATGTCACGCCATATATCTTGTTCTGGTCTATATTGATTATTCTTTACCATCATTATTCTAGTCTGGTTGAATTCTTTTACAAAATTAAACCAGTGGGTGTGAGTTTCAAATCCTGGTTTTTCTATCAGTAGTATTCTGGTATGATTGGCCAATTTCCTAGCAATAGGTTCGTGCGTGTAGTTAGGAGTACCTATATAAATTAAATCGAATTTGTTATGTACAGCAAGGCATGATTCTATGTCTTCAAAGTCTGCCTTTTTATTTAGGTCAGGATCTACAGTTGTAACAACAAATGAAAGTTTATCTAACCATTGTTTATACTGTAGACCCATTCCTAGGCCTACCACAAGTGCCTTATGCATTAAGTGAATCTTCCAGTTTACGTAATTCAGGATCTTCTGGATTTTCTAGGTCTATTTCTGTAGACTTAGTTATATTTTCCACGGTAAAGATTTTATTAAAGGTGTTTTCAGCAGCCCACCCGCCTGCTCTAGCACCTTCCATACTGAGTAAAAATGCTTTTGCTTGATCTATCATATCGAATGCTTCTTGTTTTGTTTTAGTTTCAAAAAGTTCTTTTACAAACCTATCGAAGTATAACACATTTCTAGGAACCCAGTCACTATACTCATCGCTCTTATCGTCCGCTTTAACTTTTTTCCAGAATTTCCAGTTAGGTTGCGACTTAGTTATTTCTATGTCCATTAATTGATTAGCACGTTGCACAGCAACAATATGGCAGTATACATTATGGCCCATCATTAGAGCATAACTAAAACTATCCCATGAAGTTTTGCCTTCTTTGCCAATTTTATTTAACATGCCCGGTGCATAATGGCATATGTCACCTACAGTAAGTCTTCTACCTATTTCGCTTTCGAAAGGGAAAGGAAAGTCTTTTCCTGCGAGGGCTTTAAGATCTGGGGCTTTGTCCATAATAACAGCCCAACGCTTTGTGGTGTGTTGAGCGTTCGTGTAGACAAGTCCGTTTGCTGTTGCGATAAACGGTGAGGCGCAGTCAAAAGATAAGGTAATTTCTTCATTAATATGCTTTCTAAGTTGTCGTTGAATACTGGTTAAAAAACAAGCCCAGTCTAATTGAGCAGTACCTAAGAAGTGAATCCAGTTTTTTCCTTTTAACAGGCCGTCTTCGCGTAAAGTAATTAGACGTTTTAGTGTAACGTCCATCTTACACATATTAGCGCCTCCGAATGCCCATCCTTCTGCTTCTCTGCCTGCATATTCTCCTGAAAGGTCGCTAAATTCTTTGACACCGTTATACCATTCTTCGGCAGTTTCCCAGTCACTTCCTTGTAATACATTTAAGAATTTTGTCTTTCCTAATCTGTTATCTAAAAAATATTTGTTATTAAATTTAGTTTTATCTAAGCAATCTTGAAAAGTTTTAAGACCTGTCTTAGGACTGTGTACATGATCACATGCCCAGGTAGGAACGTCTAACATCATAGACCAGTCGGCTGTATGTTCTAGCCATTCTAATATACTATGTCTTACTTTATTTGCTTTAGGTCCTTCAAAATCTAACCAGTCAAACTTTAGAACACCTTTACCTATCTGGTATCCTCCCGAATCTCCTAGTATCATTGTATTAGCACGATTTCGACGTTGTACCATTGATTCTTGTGTAGCACTTTTATTAAGATCTAGTTGAGCATGGCCTGCGGAGAACAGTCCGTACTTGTATGTAAAATATCCTTGCTCAGGATTAAGGAAATTCATTCCTTCTATACCACGATCAAACCCTTGTGGGATTCTGTCTTTAGGTACAAATTCTTCATGCTGTTGTTTACTGACATAGGTGCTGTAAAAACTGCTTAAGGCTGGTAAAAATACAGCGTAATCTCTTTGTAAGGGTGAAAGGTTAACTGGCGGATTGCTCATCATTACTCAATATAATTGTGGTTTTAAGTTGGTCACTTGCACGTATGTAATTTTCGTAGGCTGCACTAACAGCAGGTCGCGTTCTGGCAATTTCTTGAATACTGTTTTCCTCTTCCATCTTTTTGAATACCCAGTCTATAGCCTTAATAGCATTTTCGTTTAGGTTAACGGAAACATAACTACTACCTATTGTTCTCCACATACTACCGTCATATACTTCGAAATTGCTATTAACGTAACGAACTGACCCTGCCATGGGTCCTCCGTTAGGATTAATGTATATATCTGAGGCAGTTGAACCTGTTACGCTGGTATGTGAGCCTCCTATAATATTTCTTACTATCATGTTTTTGCGGGAATGATGTATTTGTAGATTGCAAGTCCGCTGTCTAAAGTAATCTGTAAAGCACCTTCATTACTAAAACTCATTGTAGTATTGTTAGCATCTGCAATTTTTAAAATGCTTAATACAGGAGTAATAGGCCAGGTCCAACCTTTGTTTAATTTACCTACAACATCTGTAGCAAACACAAATTCACCACCGTGTGTGCTAGCATCGCCGAATGTAAAAATTAGTTTGTTATTATTATCTGTTTTTGCCAGAAAGGTTGTATGTTCTGTGTTTGCTCCTGCTTGAAATTGGAATCTTTGTACTGATGCGATAGACGGAGTAATCTCTACATCCCACTTTACGCCGCGAAATTTAACGGTCTTAAGTTTTTCATTAATTAATTCATGATTCATAAAACGATAATCATTTTGAAAATCACCGTCTTTATTTTGAAAGTGAAGTCCTACAGGAATTACGTCTCCGTTTCGATCAGCAGTTGTAATTTCGATTACAGCATCTTCTTGGTATTCTTTACCATCTAGCAGGTAGCGTAATTTTTCTAATTGCGGCATACCGAATGTTCCGACCATATCCGGGTACGGGTCGCTTGTTTCTGAAAACATAATAACGCTACGATCATCTGCCATTGAATCGATGGTTGTTTTTGTTTCGGTTCCTGTGATTTTAACTATGTTTAAGAACCCTAGTTTATTTGTGTGTGCTACAATGTCTTGTAAAATATCTTTCATGATTTGTCCTTTATATAAGTTTATTTAGAAAATGTAATAATGTCAATACTATTTTTAGTCAAAACTGAATAATGACTGGAACGTATTTGTTTCCTGTGTTGATTCTAGGTCCCATTCCAACACTCCGATTAGGTTTTCGATTTTCATATTAATAATAACGTTTTCCATTTCTTCGTGATTGAAAGGTAAGTCTTGAAACCACTTAGGTAGTCGTAGTTCATCTACGGGATAGGCCACTGAAGCATATTCGAGAGGATTATGTTTAAGTTTACAGACAATAACTTTCATGCCATCTACAATCTGCATACTGTATTTGTCTCCATGCATTCTACGTAGAGTATTCCAGTTAATACTAGCACGAACGTGCCCAGGCATATTGGCTTTACCTAGTTTCTTTTCTTTTTCGCCGTATTCTGTAATGTTGTTAGCACGCCGGGGACTACCTTTCTCCCAGCCTGGCCTACCTTTAAAGTCAGTTCTGAACTCTTGAATACGTTCAAGAATTTCTTTTTCTTCTGCCCCATTTAGTACACGGGTTAGAATTTCTTCTAAGAATTTCTGCATGAATTCTGGAGTATCGCTGCGTTTGAGGTCTAGCCCCATGGCCTTGATTTTACCTGGACTTCCTTCTATGTCTAATCTTTTACCTTCTTTATCATAGTATAGAACAGCATAACGTTTCTTTGTGATAAACAGACCTTTGATTGCCACGATTTCTCTACCTGCTTTAATTACCTCGCCTCTGCTCTTAGGACAATGAAATGCATCCAACATAAATTGAGAGAATGTTGAATTTACTTCTTCTGCAACACTGTCGTAGATTTTGATAACTGTTTCTTTGTCCCAGGGGATTTCGCCTTTTTGTATTTCGTTTTTGAGACTTGTATAGGCTGAGAAGTAGGCGGAATCTGTATCTCCGTAGATAATTGCTTTTCCAACGTGGTCGTATTCTCCAGTGACGACTTCATTGATTTTACTAGCCATATGTTTGGCAATCTGGCGTCCTGTAAGTGTGGTAGATTGACCGATACGATCATCGAAAAACCTACAACCAACATTAAGAATAGCACCGTATAAGGAGTTAAGATTAATCTTCTTAACCAACTGGCGCTTATCCCAATATTCTTCCTCAATCTTGTTTTCGGCCTTAATAGCATCTTTAAGTTTAGCCTGCATTTCCTTACGTTCAGCATACCAACG
>Ga0172373_10000695_pt1 | contig 55395 bp, 40 predicted proteins | sample Lak10m_2_FD_114546 | JGI IMG/M metagenome (GOLD analysis project Ga0172373, IMG submission 114546) | Freshwater microbial communities from Kabuno Bay, South-Kivu, Congo - kab_092012_10m | ecosystem: Environmental > Aquatic > Freshwater > Lake | place: Democratic Republic of the Congo... | reverse complement strand
GATGGCACTCAACCTTACCGACCACCGCTGGTCAGTTCGGGAGATTCTCCTCACTCCGGTGTTCTTGTCGGGAGGTGCGAGATAATCTCATCTCACTACCAAAAAGTGTCATGGTTAAATAAAACAAATGTCACCTTAGTCGTAATAATATGATCAACAAGAAAGAACACACCACAATCCCGAAAATCATCATTTTCACATTACCCCGTATAGCGCACCCGCCACACGTAGCCGTAGATGAAATCTGCCACCAACAGCGCCCCGTCCGACGACAGCGCCACATCCACCGGACGGATGAGGCCCGTCACGAACGGCTGCGGCGTGTAGCCCTCTTGCCCCAGCAGCGGATCACGCGGGTTAATGCGTACCACCCGCTGACCGTCCGGCGTGCCGTTCCACAGCGCCACGAACAGGTTGTTAGCCGCGTCCGCCGGGAACTGCGTACCCGTGTAGGCCACAAGGCCGCGTGGCAGAGTCAAATCCGGCAGCGACAGCAAATCAGGCGCAATCGTCAGGTTGGCTTTGGTAGGCGGGCAGGTTTCGCAGCCGCGTTCGCGCCAGTACGGCCAGCCGTAGAACGCGCCTTTGCTCAGCGCCAGCACCCGATCACCGGGGCCGGCGATAATCCCGTTGTCGGTGGCATACAGCACCCCGAACGCATCGAACGCCAGATCATACGGGTTCCGCAGGCCACTGGCGAACACTTCGACTGCGCCGGTATGCGGTTGTATCCGCAGGACAGCCGCCTCGTTGGGCAGGATGTCCGCGAACGGCTGATTTTTGGGACGCGGCGACTCGGCATGATCGGTCAGCGCCCCGATTGCCATATACAGGTAGCCATCCGGCCCGAAGGTCAGGCCGTTCGGCTGGTTATCAATAATGGATAGACAGCAGGGCAAATCCGTCAGGATAGGCTGCGGTTGGCCGCCACCGGGGGGGATGCGGTACAGCGCCCCGCCCTGCGTCAGCGTGGTGCGTGCCGTCACATACAGCACATCCGTACCCGGCTGAAAGGCTAACCCGACAGGCGAAATCAGGTCGCCGCTATAGCGTTGGACGCTGCCATCGGCGTTGAGCGCGTAGACTGCGCCGTTGCGCTTGCCGCCTTCCAGCACCGTCGCATACAGGCGGCCATCCGGCCCCACCGTGATCTGCATCGGCTGACCGGGGAACTTACCCGCCAGTTCCAGCGTATAGCCCGCTGGCACTTGGATGCGCTGCATGAAGCCGTCCACATCTCCCTCACACGGGAAATCCTCGCAACTCCAACCAGCAGTCGGCGCAAGTGCGGCGGCGGCGGGTTTGATGGCAGGCGGCATCCCGATCTGCGAAATCGGAGTGAGCGTGAACAGCGGTTGCGTGGGGACGGGCGACGGTGTGAGCGTAGCCGATGGCGTGAGAGTCGGCGTGGGTGTCAGCGTCAGCGTGAGAGTCGCAGTAGGTGTGAGCGTCAGCGTCGGCGTGAGAGACGGCGAAGGGGTAATCGTCGGCGTCAGGCTGGCAGTCGGCGTGGGCGTGGCGGTGTAGACCGGGGCGCTCGCCAGTGTGGGCGGCAGCGTGGCCTGAAACGCGCCGTTGTTCGGGCTGGTCGCTAGGGTATCGCAAGCCGCCAGCAGCAAAATACTACATAAACCGCATAAAATCGCCGTAACTTGCACTGATAGATTGCGGTACAGTATATGAAGCATTGCATTCCACATGGAGGTTACATTCATGAAGCGAATACTATTGACCGCAGCCCTATTTGCCGTTGTCGCACTGGGGTTCATTTTACCCGGCTTGGCGCAAGATTCGACCCCTATTCCTGAAGGCGAACTGACAATTGTGACAGGCGCGGTGGAAATCAGTCCATCGGGCGATCTGATTGTCGCTGGCCTGACCATCGCTCCGGCGGGCGCTTTTGACCCGTCGCAGGTACAGGTGGGCGATCTAGTGATTATCAGCGGCATTCTGCTGAACGAAACCACTTTGCAGGCGGTCACATTTGAATTTTTTGATGACACACCGGAAGTAACCCCCGAACCGACAGCGGAACTTACGCCGGAGGCCACGCTAGAGGTGACACCCGAAGTCACACCAGAGGCAACACCGGAGGCCACTCCAGAGGCCACCCCCGAAGTCACACCGGAAGCCACTCCAGAGGCCACCCCGGAAGCCACCATAGAACCTGTGACGGACTGCGTGCCGGAATCGCATCCGGTTGCCAATCAGATCGCGGTGCGGTTCAACGTGTCGGTAGATGAAGTGCTGGCGCTGTTCTGCGCGGGCAACGGCTTCGGCAACATCGTCCGCGCCTACACACTGGCGGAAGCCAGCAGCGGCGAAACGACGGCTGCGGACTTGATTGACCGTCATCAAAGCGGCGAAGGTTGGGGACAAATCATGCGCGACAGCGATGTTCACCCCTCTGACCTCGCCCCCGGTCAGGTGTTGAAGGCTGAACCCGCCGAGAGTGGTGAGGACGGCAGTGCCGATGTGAGCGCGGAAGGCGCGACACAAACCAGCGGTAACGGCAACGGCAACGCTGGCGGCAACAACGGCAACGCTGGCGACAACGGCAACGCTGGCGGCAACGGCAACGCTGGCGACAACGGTAACGGCGGCGGCAACGGCAACGGCGGCGGCAACGGGAATGGTGGCGGCAACGGGAATGGTGGCGGCAAGCCCTAAACACCCGTCTATCGCGTGTTCCGTTAACCCACGCCTGCTCACCGCTTGAGCAACGCAAAGCGTATCAGGTGCAGCCGAGTCTGGACTCGACTCGGTTGCACGTTTATAGTGACAGGTGTTATGGTAAGCGGGATGGAGACGGAATCAGACAATGCGTGTTCGGCTGTTCATAGCACTGACGACGACGTTCCTGCTGGTTCTCACTGGTTGCGGCGGCAGCGAGAGTCAGGGCAGCGCGGTCATCCCCCTTTTGCAAGCGCCTCATGGCCCGACAGATGTGGTAACGGATTTCCTCAACCACTGGCAGGAGAACGATTTCCCCGCCATGTACGCCGCGCTGAGTGCGCAAACCAAAAGCGAAGTGGCGCTACCCACCTTTCAAGCCATCTACGAGGATGTGGCGAAAGCCATGAGCCTCGATAATCTCACCTATTCGCTGAGTGAAACCAAGCTACAGGGGAACTCGGCAGCCATCACCTACAAAGTCATCTTTGAATCGCCCATTTTTGGCACCATCACCGATACCGACCGCATCATGCGCTTGGTTGAAGGCGCAAACGGTTGGGGCATCGTGTGGTCTAGCCTCGACATTATGAACGGCCTCGCGGCGGGTTCACGGCTGGAAGCTCAGTCGCGCACACAGGAACGCGGAAACATCTACAGCAGCGATGGCCGCCTGCTGGTGGAAGATGGCGGCACCGTCATCGCGCTGTACGGTTCGCAGCAAAATATGTTCGATGTCGAAGAATGCCTGACGCTGCTGGCACGGGTGTTCAAGCGGCAGCGGCGCGATTTGAAAGCCTACTTCGCACGCTTCAATGCCGACACCGTGTTCTATATAGGTGAAGTGGACAGCGAAACTGACGCGGTGGACGGCGCTGCCATTGACGAAACCTGCGGCGCACCCACCCGCACCCCGCGCAGCACCCGCCGCTATGCGGGCAGCGGCGGCATGGCGCATGTCACGGGCTACATCGGGCAGATTCCGGCGGATCAGGTAGAGGCGTACCGGCAGCGCGGCTACAATCCGGGCGATCTGGTCGGGCTATCGGGCATCGAACGCGCCTATCAGGATCAACTGGCGGGCATGCCGGCGCAGGTACTCCGCATCATCTCGCCCACCGGGGTGCTGCTGCGCGAACTGGCCGGCAAGCAGGGAACGCCTTCGCAGTCCGCCCAACTCACTCTCGACTACAACATCCAGATGACCGCTTCGCAAGCCTTAGCCGATGCCTTCAACTACGCCGAACCGAACTGGGCCGCACCGGGTATTTCGCCGGGGGCGGGCGTGGTGGTACTGGATATCAATACCGGTGCGGTGCTGGCGATGGCGAGTTACCCGTTCTTCGACCCCGGCATGTTCAACCCCGATACCCCTGCGCTGGCGCAAAACCCCATGCTGATCGCGGATCTGTCGGCGGATAGTCGCCAGCCGTTTAGCAACCGCACCACGCAGGAACAATATTTCCCCGGCTCGACCTTCAAAATCGTCACCACCGCCGCCGCCGCGCAGGAAAAGCTGATGGCGGTTGACCAGTTGTTCAGTTGCGGCCTGACGTGGGACGGGCGCACCCAGTTCGGGGACACCGCCTCGCCCCGTTCCGACTGGCGCAGAATGGAGCCAGCAGACTCGCCCACCAGCCAGCCCGCCGGGGACATCACCATGTCGCAGTCGTTGGCGGCTTCGTGCAACCCCTTCTTTTACGAGATGGGCGCCCGCCTGTACCTCAATCGCGGCTCGAACGTGCTGCTAACCTATGCCAGCAAAATGGGTTTAGGTGCGCCCACCGGCATTGAAGCCCTGACAGAAGCCCCCGGCGTCCTGCCCGCCGCGACCAGCGTGGAACAGGCCATCAACGAGGCCATCGGTCAGGGCGGCTTGCAGGTGAGCATTTTGCAGATGGCGCGGCTGGTAGCAGGCGTCGCCAACGGCGGCACACTCTACCGCCCGTATCTGGTGCAGCGCATCGGGCAACTCAGCGGCACGGATGCCGGAAACCCCACCTACGAGGCCGCGCCCAAAGTAGACGGGCAGAACGGCCTGTCGCCAGAGGCATTGGACGTGGTGAAAAAGGGCATGTGCATGGTCACAACCGATACCACGCTCGGCACAGCATGGTTCGTGTTCGAGGAAACCGGCTACACCGTCTGCGGCAAAACCGGCACGGCGCAAACTGGCAGGCAGCAGCCCTACGGCTGGTTCGTGGCCTTCGCGCCCGCCGATAACCCGCAGATTGCGATTGCCGCGATGGTCGAGTTCTCCCGCGAAGGCTCGGAGACGGCTGCGCCCATTGTGCGCCGCATTCTGGACGCCTACTTTAACCAGCCAGCCACCGCCTTCCCGAAATGGTGGAACAACATGGCCTATGTGCCGCTGGAAATCCCCGAAGGCGAAACCGGCGGCTAAACGGCGGCATCAAGGCTTGAGGCCGAACTGCCGCCGTACCTGCACCCACAGCACACGTTCCGGGCTGACCAGCTTGAAGCGCGACATCAACCCGTAGCGCCCCAGCCGGTGACGCAGCCCACGCGCCCGCCCCTGCACGATGTGCAGCACCTTCGCGGCAACCGGCGCGGGGTCTGCCGCTTCTTCGACAGAACGATCCCACGCCGCGATCATCGTGGTTCGCTCCGCTGCGTAATCCGGCAGGCTGCGGGCGGGCAGCGCCTTGTTGCGGTTGATCTCGCTCTTGAAAAAGCCCGGTTCCACCAGCGCCACCCGCACCCCGAAGGGCGCAACCTCGAACCACAGCGCCTCGGTATAGCCTTCCAGCGCGAACTTGCTGGCGCTGTAGATGCCATGAAACGGCGCGGACACCGTACCCGCCAACGAACCAATGTTGATAATCACCCCGTTCCGGCGCTGGCGCATCTCCGGCAGGACGGCATTCGTCATCCGCATCACGCCGAAGAAATTCGTCTCGAACAGCGTTTTGGCCTCCTCGATGCTAATTTCTTCCAGTGCCCCCAGCAGTTCCACGCCCGCGTTGTTGACGAGCGCATCAATCCGACCTGCCCGTCCGATCACCTCGGCAACGCAGGCCGCCACCGACTCGTCCGACGTGACATCCAGCGCCACCATCTCGAAGCCGTCCAGCGTAGGCTGCGCCGGATGGCGGCTGGTGCCGAATACGCGATAGCCGTTGGCCGCCAGCAGCGCAGCTATCGAACGTCCGATGCCGCTGGAAGCGCCCGTCACCAGTACAATTTGCTGCGTCATGCTCTCCTGCTCCTTATTAAGAACCTCACCCCTCTTATCCCCTCTCCATTACGCTGAGCACAGCTATAGAGAGGGGAAGTGCTGCATTTCCTCCCCTCGCCCTTCCGCTGCACGTCATGGCGGGGATGAGGGTTATCCCTTTACGGCACGCCGCCGATCAGTTCACCGTCCCGCAGTTCCACCGTCCGGTCTACAATGCGTTCCAGAAAATAGCGATCGTGCGAGATGGTGAAAATCGCCCCTTCAAACTCCTCCAGCGCCCCCTCCAGCACTTCCACCGAAGGGATGTCGAGGTTGTTGGTCGGCTCGTCCAGCAGCAGCAGGTTCGGGTTTTGCAGCATCAGGCAGGCCAGTTGCAAGCGGCTGCGCTCCCCGCCGCTGAACCCGCGAATCGGCAGGCGCAGCTGTTCATACTTGAACAGGAACTTGAGCAGGAACGACACCGCCTCGCCCTCGTACATCGGCTTGATATCGCGCACCAGTTCCAGCGGCGAACGATCCAGCCACCCCGCCAGCGTTTGATGCTCCTGCGAATAGTAGCCCACGCGGCAGTTCGGGCCAATGCGCGCATCCCCTTCCAGCGGCAACATCTGACCGAGGATGATCTTGAACAGCACCGACTTCCCCGCGCCGTTCGGCCCCACCAGCCCCACCCGTTCGCCGTGCCGCACCAGCAGATTCGCGTCTATGAACAGCAGGTCGTCGCCAAAGCCCATCGTCAGGCCGCGTGTCTCCACCGCTTTATGGCTACCGCGCCAGCCGTTCATCTGCAAATCCATGCGCTTCCGTTCCGCCACGCGCTCCACCATTTCGCCGCTTTCCTCCATGCGCGCCAGCATCTTCCGGCGGCTGTGCGCTTGGCGGGCGTGGCGTTCGCTCAAATCGTTCTTGGCCTTCTCCTCCCACGACTTGATGGCGGCTTCGATCTGGCTGATGCGCTTTTGCTGCGCGATATACATCTGCTGCTGGCGCATCAGCCGCAGTTCCACTTCAATCGCATATTCCGTGTAGTTACCGGGGAACACCGTCAGACCATCGGCTTCCATCGCGGCGATATGCGTCACGCACTCGTCCAGCAAATAGCGATCATGCGAGACGATGACCACCGCGCCAGCATAATCGCGGATAAACGCCTCCAGATGCTGCTTGGCGTGCAAATCTAGATGGTTATCAGGCTCATCCAGCAGCAGCAGTTCCGGCGTTTGCACCGCCAGCCGCGCCAGTGCCACCAGTTTCTTCTGACCGCCGCTGAGCGCCCCGGTGGGCAGGTCGTAATCCTCCGGCGTGAAGCCCAGCCGCACCAGCACCTCGCGCACACGGGCTTCGTGGCGCAGCCCGCCCAACGCCTCGTAGGAGTGCAGCACTGCCTCCTGCCGTTCCAGCGTCCGCGCCAGCTTGCCCGCGTCGCCATACACCTCCGGCTTGGCGAGTGTCGCCTCGATCTGCGCTAGTTGCGCTTCGACGGCGGCCAGTTCGGGCGGCGGAGTCCGCGCTTCCGCCCACAACGTCGGCGCGGCCAGCGTCACATCCTGCGGCAGATAGCCCACGCGGATACCACGCGGGATGTTGACCGTACCCGCATCCGGCGTCACCTGTCCGGCCACCGCTTTGAGCAGGCTGGATTTGCCCACCCCGTTCGGCCCGATCAGCCCGACGCGATCACGCTCCCCCACCGCCCACGACAGCGCACGGAATATCTCGCGTCCGGCATGGTTCACCGCCAATTGGTCAATCACTAAAACGTGCATGTGCTTTTCCTCCGTTAGAGCCGCAGCCGCGCCCTGTGGGGGAGAAATAAAAAAACGACCCCGGGCGCGCCCGCTGGCCGTTTCGATGATGTGTTCAGAACATTCAGCCGGTCACGAGGCGCAATACGATAAGGACGCCCCGCTGGTGCTGGCGATACGGGTGAGGTTAAAAGTGGCGTGAGCAGAAATGTAAAACATAGCTATAATTATAGCTAAACTTAAAATAAACCTGCAAGTCCTGAATCATGCAGGTGCATTCGGATTTGGGGGCTATAACCCTCATCCCCTACCCTTCTGCTGCGCGTCAGGGCGAAGGGAGCCAGACGAAGGCGGCGATGCCCTGTTCCTCGTCTTGCTTCCCTCTCCTAGCTGTACTCAGCGGTTGGGAGAGGGGTTGGGGGTGAGGGCTGCCCCAACTTCCGAATACACTTGAATCATCCGGGCTTGCTGCTTGCGGACGCGGCACACCGATGACCGATCAACCCAACCCCACCACGCTTCCACATGAACCCGCCGAGGGCGCGTTCATGGTCTGGCGCACCTACCCACCGCCGCCGGTGATCTACCTGCCTGCGCCCGGTCAACCGATGCCGGACAGCCTGCCCCCGCTGCCCGCCCCTTGGGGGGACAGTCCGGCGGCGGCGCTGCCGCACACGCGCCAACTGCCCACGCTGGAGGATGCGCTCAAAAGCGGCAAAGTGCCGAACACCGACCAACTGAAAGCCATGCCCACGCTGGAAGTGCCTACTCCCCCTCTCCCCGTTACTACGGAGAGGGGGGCGGGGGGTGAGGTTTCCGTCGAGCCGCCCAAGCCGGAAACACCCACTCCCCCTCTCCCCGTTACTACGGAGAGGGGGGCGGGGGGTGAGGTTTCCGTCGCACCGCCCAAGCCGGAAACACCCACTCCCCCTCTCCCCGTCACTACGACGGGGGGCGAGGTTTCTCCCGCCGCGCCGCCCAAACCGGAAGTACCTACTCCCCCTCTCCCCGTTACTACGGAGAGGGGGGCGGGGGGTGAGGTTTCCGCCAAAATGCCAGACACGCACGAACTGCCGCTGCTGGCGCAGGCCGTCCAGCAGACGCAGGGTGCGCCCATCCGCACCGACGAACTGGAAAAACTGAAGGGGTCGCCACCGCCACCGCCGCCCGGAGGAGCGCCCGTCACCCATCAACTGCCGCCCAAAGAATCGCTGCGGGCGACAGAAATGCCCCCCGCCAGCATCGAGGACACCTCGGTGGAGGTGAAACGGGCGACGGCGCAGGTCGAAGCGGTCAGCGTGGACGAGCCGGAAAAACCGGGCGACCTGTTCCGTACCTTCATCGTGCAGCAGAACTACGCGCTGCGCCGCATGTTGGCGGTGGATTCGCCCACCAGCCCCGGCACACGCATCCCCCCCACCCGCGTGACGCTGCGGTTTCGCGGCGTGCCGGAACGCTTCCTGATCTCGGAAGATCAGGTGGTCATCCTCGGACGGTCAGACTTTCGCTCCGGCGGCTTGCAGGTGGATGTGGATTTGAGCCGTTACGGCGGCCACGAGCGCGGCGTCTCCCGCGCCCATGCGCGGCTGCACGTCCGCGACAAGCGCCTGTACCTGACCGACCTGTACAGCGCCAACGGCACGTATTTGAACGGGCAGCGCCTCGAACCGGAGCAGCCCTACCTGCTGCAAAACGGCGCGGAATTCCTGCTGGGCGCCCTCAGCGCCAAAATCGAGTGGGAGTAGAAACCCTCATCCCCTGCCCCTTCTCCCTCAGGGTGAAGGGAGCCAGACAAAAACAGGCATTCGTAGGGACACGACGCATGTCGTGTCCTCTTGGGTTTTTAAGGGGAAAACAGGACACGGCGCGCGCCGTGTCCCTACGAAAGAATCCTCGACCCTAAAAACCTACCCTTGAAAGCCCCCTGCCCCCTCAACCAACACGCGGAGTACCGCTTTGGAGAGAGGTGAAAGACGCATCTGTTGGTCTTACACCCTTCGCCCTGAGGGAGAAGGGCAGGGGATGAGGGTTCCCCGCCCCGCCAAAAATTTTGACTCCGCTGCGCGGGGGGGAAGAGGGCAGGGGCTGCGCCCCCGCACCCCCGCCCCAGAGTCAGAAAATCAGAAGAACAGAAATCAGAATGTCAGGGCAGAATTAAGAGAGGGCAAGGCGCACCCCCCCACCGAAGTTCCTGTCGTGAGGGTCGTTCCAGTCGCGGTAAACGCAGCGGAAGAAGTCGGAATCGTTGAAGTTCCAAGAACCGCCCCGCAGCACCCTTATATTATCATTTGATAATATTTCATCCGCTGCATTGGTCGCAGGATTCGCGTAGTCCGTCAAGCACCACTCCCACACGTTGCCACTCATGTCCAGCGCCCCGGCTGGCGATACGCCATCCGGGAACAACCCTACCGCACTGGTCTGCTTGATGCCCGTAGCATCAGCATTCCCTTTCGCCGGGTCGAATTCCTCTCCATACGGATAAGCGCGTCCATCCGTCCCGCGTGCCGCCCGTTCCCATTCCTGTTCGGTGGGCAGCCGCACCGCCCACTCCCCCACCTTATCCAGCGCATAGCCACCGCCCAGTTTGAACGACAGCCAGCGACAAAACGCGATGGCATCGTACCAACTCACATTCTCGCGGGGATGGTTCCAGAACTTGAATTCCTGTTCCTCCGGCTTTTCTTTATATCGCTCCTCACCTTTTGCGAACCCCTTCCACCAGCGCGGATCGCGCCAGCCATCCGGTGCATCTATGAAGGCCTGAAACTGGCGATAGGTGATCGGGTATTTGGCGATTTTGTAGGGCGGCAGTGCCGGATGTTTCTCGTTCTGGTACGTCCATTCTTGCGAGTCGTTCACCTCGCACCACACAATATCCGGCAGCCCGTCCGGGCGCAGCCCCACGCCGGGGCGGGGATCGTCTAGCAAACCTAATGCCCGCCCGCAGACCGCCCGTTCCACTGGCGACAGCGCCCCCTGTTCTGTCAGATGCACTAAATGCGCCTTCAAATGCGCTTGCTCGGAAGGCAACAGCAGGTCAGGTGTTTCAGACTGCATACGCGCTAATTGACCGATCTGCTCCCACAAGGGATGATCGCGCCTCAAACTCGTCGTGTCTTCTGCGGGGAGTAAGGCTCTCGCCAGCCGGGACGGTTCGGCTGTTCCCCGCTGTTTCACCACATCTTGCAGCAGCGGAATCACATTGCGCCACCGCCCCGGTTGTTCCTGTATCTTGCTGGCAATACGCTGGGGGAAATAAGCGGGCTTTGCCAGTTCGCAGGCGGCTAAATATTCCTGATAGCTCAAATGCTGGAAGCGATACAGACGGGCTTCTTCGGAGGCCAGCAACCCGGCTCGTTGTTCGAGCAGGTCAAGCGCCCGGTTGAAATCCAGTGACCGCCGATCTGCTTTGTTATCTTCCCGAACACAATCTTCAATGTGTTCAATCAGAATCCATTGTTTGAAGGTTGCCCGCTGATCGCTGCCATACTCCGATTGCATCTGCAACGCCAGACGCTCTAGCGCCTGCCGCAGTTGATCGGTGGTGACACCCAGCAGATCGGCTACCGATTTTCCTACGGCTGGATCGCGCCGCGTCCATTTTTCCAGCATCAGCTTAACGCTTTTGTCATACAAAACGGACGGGGTGGGCGGAATACGCTCCTCGATGGGCTTGCCTGCGCTGCGTACCCACATGGCTGCGCCCATCGTGAATTGCAGCGGGTTATTCCAGAAGTTGCCCGGTTGCTGCTTTAGTGCGTGATAAAAAGTTTTCGCTTCGGCAGCCGGGTCGGTAATATCCGCCAACTGCTTGAACAAGGCTTCTGCCAGCTGGTAAAGACGAGCATCAGACAGCGGAACCAGTGTGGTCTGCCCGAAACTATTCAGTTTCCATGTGCCATCATAGGCATAGGGTCGGCTGGTGATGATGAACCGGCATTTGCCATATTCATTCGTCACGGAGTCAATAAAGTCTATGATCTGGTTCTGCCGCCATTCCTCAACCGCGTTCGGGACTTCATCCAGCCCATCCAGCAAAATGATAGCGCTGCCGTCGTAAAGCTGCGCTTGCAGATCGCTCCAGTAGTCGTGAATATCCCAGCTTCCAAGCTGCTTGCTCAGATAATGGTCAAAATCTTCGGTGTTGGCAATATCTTCCTGATTCGGAAATTCCTGCCGGACGAGTTCAGCCAAGCGGATGAACACTGGCGTATAAGCAGGCAGCGTCCAGTAGCCCAGCGCGGACAAATTCGCAGTGCCTTTATCGGGATCTTTCAACTGATCGCCCGCCAGACACAGCGCCAGATGCTTCAAGAACATGCTTTTGCCATTGCCCGGTATGCCCGTCAGCACCATCCGTTTCTGCACATTGGCCGCATCATGTGCTTCCATGTACCACTGCTGTTTGCTCTCAAACTGATCGCCGATATCGGGAGCGCGTTCGGCAAGTTTACGTTCCACATCAGCCAGCAGCAGGCGCAAACCCGCTTCATCCACTTTCAGCGCCGGCCATTCGCGCAGTTTGCGGTCACGCAGTTCGTCCGGCACATTCTCGTCCGCCCGCGTTTCCGAACGTTCCGTCTGCACCCACCAATCCGTGATGGTCTTTTTGTCGGTTTTGTCCACCTGAATCGTGATGCTCATATCCACTGGCAGCGGCACATAGACCGATTCCAGCGGCACACCCCGCACCGCGCTGTCATCAGTAATGTCCGACAGCGAAATCTGGCGAAAGTCGGGGCGGAAAAACCTGTTCAGATAGCGGCGGTGCATCCGGTCATATTTGGGATCAAGGCGGCGGAGGTCGCGTTCCAGCGGCGGCTTAACCATGCTGCGATCATTCAGCAACCGTTCCCAATTTCGCTGCGGATCGGTGTCTGCCCAGTCTACAAATTGGCGACCCGCCAGCCCCAGATCGTCCAGCGCGTTGTCCGGCATCTTGGTGTTAATCCGCACCGGAATGATGTGGATGCCGTGTTTGAGCGCATGGCTGATCTCGCCCCGGCAGTATTCGCTGGCACAGGAATCCGGGGACATGAAGAACAACACCTGTTGGGCGCTCTGTACCCCTTTGGCGATTTCGCGCTTCCAATCTTCGCCGCCAGCAATATCCCGTTTATCGAACCACACCTCGTAATACACGTTTTCGAGGTATTGGACGATATCTCCCACTTGACCGATATTGGCGCGGGAATACGAGACAAAGATGCGCGGCTTGATGCCCTTTGGGAGCAAATCAGCGGGGGCAATATCGGGAAGGATAAACGTCATGGTGGGTTACTCGCCTGTATTGAGCAGAAGATACTATACCCATAAATTCGCTTATATTGCTAACCCTTTCGTAGGATGCAAAACCCCTACCAAGCGGACACCTCACCCCTCAGTCCCCTCTCCGTGCTGAGTATAGCTTTGGAGAGGGGAAGTAAGACACATCTCTTTCTCCCCTCTCCAGCGGTACTCCGCGCTACGGAGAGGGTAATTGGTCGGGGGAATTTACGCTTGCGCGCCGCAGGCGTTCCCCTGACCAATTAGGGGGGTGAGGTTTTTGACCCCTTTTGACCCTTTCTAACCCCGCAAAAAGGACTATACTCGGCGCGGGCTGCATGAGCGCCTGCTAAAGAAACGCTGAACGCTGCCCTCCGCGATTGTGCGGGGGGAAGAAGGGGTGCTAAAATGGGCTTCAATGAACACTTATGGATTTGAACTTCCGTACCAAGCAGTCATCCGGCACGCGCAGGCTTGTGCGCGATATGCCGAAAGCGAGTCCTGATGGGAATCCGTGACACGTCCGAAACGCGCGCGGTCACACTGGTGGATATTCCGGTGGTCATGCGCCTGAGCGAGGGCGGCGTGGTGCTGAACAGCGAAGTGTGTTTCACGCAGGATGCCAGCAACTCGCCCTCCAACCTGTTCACCCTGCTGTGGCCCATTCGCGGGATGCACACGCTGGTGACGCGCTCCGAAAAGCGGCATGTGGTGGGGCAGTTTCAGGTGTACCACGATGCCCCTTGCGCCCATGTAGCCTACATCGCCCCGGCGCTGGACGAGGGCGAGGACGATACCGAGTGGCTGCATGTGCTGGACGCGATGGCAGTGGAGGCGGGACGGCGCGGGGCGCACATGCTCTCGGCAGAAGTGGACGAGAACGCGCCGCTGTTCAAAACCATGCGGCAGGCCAGCTACGCCATCTACGCCCGTCAGGAAATCTGGCGGCGCGACCCGGAGGACAGTGTGGCGGCGGCGGCGTTTGAACTGAGCGCACCCGTTGACAGCGATTTGATGGGCATTCATGCGCTGTTCGGGAACATCGTCCCGCGCCTGATGCACCCCATCACCGATCTGCCGGATGTGGGCGAAGGGCTGGTGTACCGCAAGCAGGAGCGCGTAGAAGGCTACATCGGCGTGACCGAGGGCAAGGCGGGCGTATACCTGACGCCGCACCTGCACCCCGACGTGTTCAGCGACGCGCCCGCTGTGCTGGCGGCAGCGATTCAGCGCATCGAACGCTGCCAGAAAGTGCCGGTCTATGTGCGCGTGCGCCGCTATCAGGACTGGCTGGATGACGCGCTGGAAGATTTAGGCTTCCACATTCATGCGCGACAGGCGGTGATGGTCAAGCACATCACTGCGGGCGTGCGCTCGGCGGCCTTCGCCCCGCTGCGGCACACGCTGGAAACCGTACCCAACACCGTCAAGCCCCCCCGCAGCGGCGTGACCGATCTGGTGACGCGGCACAAGCGGCAGGAGTAACGGCGGTCAGGAACGGTTTTGTATGGGCGGTCTGTGCCGCCCCGCTACCGACCGATTTATCAGGAGCAAGTCATCTCCCTTATGGAACGACGGATCACCGACAACATACTCGAACTCAAACGTGTCCTCCCTTCGCATCTAGAAGTCGCTCTCGACCATCTTGGCAATACGGATGAACTGTTAGAAATCGTGCTCGATCTGGGGCGCTACCCGACGGCACGCTATGTCGAAGGCGAATATACGCTGCTGGAAACCGAAGTCAGCCGCGAGGATTTGAACGCCATCGTGTCCGCCATCGGCACATTCGACAACGACAACCGCGCCGGCATGGAACGCACGCTACACCGCATCTCCGCCATTCGCAACCGGCGCGGGGATGTGGTCGGCCTCACCTGCCGCGTGGGGCGGGCAGTGTACGGCACGATTGACATCATTCAGGATTTGATCGAATCCGGGCAGAGCATCCTCATGATGGGGCCGCCCGGTGTGGGCAAAACCACCATGCTGCGCGAGGCCGCCCGTGTGCTGGCTGAACACAAGCGCGTGGTGATCGTGGACACGTCTAACGAAATCGGCGGGGACGGCGACGTGCCGCATCCGGCGATTGGCCGTGCGCGGCGGATGCAGGTGTCGCAACCGGAACGCCAGCACGAAGTCATGATCGAAGCGGTGGAGAACCACAACCCCGAAGTGATCGTGATTGACGAAATCGGGCGCGAACTGGAAGCGCAGGCCGCCCGCACCATCGCCGAACGCGGTGTACAGCTCATCGGCACGGCGCACGGCAACGCGCTGGAAAACCTGATGCTCAACCCCACCCTGTCCGATCTGGTGGGCGGCATCGAGTCGGTCACGCTCTCGGACGAGGAAGCGCGGCGGCGCGGCACGCAAAAATCGGTGCTGGAACGGCGCGCCCCGCCCACCTTCGATGTGCTGATCGAGATTCAAACCCGTGACCGGCTGGTGGTGCATGAGGATGTCTCGGCGGCAGTGGATGGTCAGCTACGGGGTCGCCCGCTGCCCGTCGAAATTCGCTCGCGCAACGACGCGGGCGAAATCGAGGTCGAAACTGTGGTGCCGGAGCCGAAAGCCACTAATGACCGGGGCGGACGCGGGGCGAATCTGGCTGTGAATGTGAGCGGCGGCGGGAACGGCAACGGACAGGGACGGCGCGGGCGGCTGGTTCCGGTCATGACGGAAGCCGGCGAACCGCGCAGCAGCGCCACCAGTGCCGCAACGAACCCCGCCGCCCCGATCACGACAGGCAACCCGATCCGGCTGTACGCCTATGGTGTGGCACGCAACCGCTTGCAGCAGTCGGCGCGGCGATTGCATGTGCCGGCCTCCATCGTGGATGATTTCGCGCAGGCCGAGGCCATCGTCACGCTCAAGAACTACTACCGCCGCCGTCCGCGCCTGATCGTGGATGCGGAACGGCGCGGCACACCGATCTACGTGCTGCGTGCCAATACCGTCTCGCAGATGGAAACCTTCCTGATTGACCTGTTCGGTCTGGATATGGAACGGAACGGGGACACCTTTGGCGAAGCGATGGCCGAAGCCAAAGCCGCCATTCAGCGGGTGCGCGGTGGCGCGGAGTATGTAGACCTCACGCCGCAGGACGCCGAAACCCGCCGCCGCCAGCATGAGATGGCGCGGGAAGCGCGGCTGTACTCCGAAAGTCAGGGAGCAGAACCGCAGCGCCACGTCCGCATCCTGCGCGACTGAGCCAATCTGAACACGAACGCCCCGCGCAGCGCATCGGCTGGCGGGGCGTTTGCTTGATACGGCTGACTTATGGCGAGTCAGTCGCCTCCGCATCCGGGTCATCGTCATCAGCGCCAGCATCGGCGTCAGCATCAGCATCAACGCCAGCATCAAAAGTGTCCTGCACTGATTGATCCAGCCCCGTCCCCGAATCGGTTTGCTCAGCGAGCGTATCCAAAAACAGCGTTTGCGAATCGGCATCCATCTGGTTAAAGGCGGTCTGGGCGAACGAATCAATGGCTTCGGGAGGCACAGCGCCCGACATCAGGTAGCCGATTAACGCGGTGGAGATGTCCTCGCCAAAGCCGCCCGCGCCCGTCCCCATCGGCAGGTCGCCCTCGAAATAGCGGGTGAAGAAATCCTGAAACAGGTAATCGTTCCCATCCCCGTTGAAGAAATCGCTGCCGATCTGGTTGAAATAAGCGTTGAAATCTGCGAGATAGGCCAGCGAAAGCGCAGGCCGAACCGACACCACACGGTCTAAGAAGCCTGCATCCAGCGCCATATTCAACAACCCCAAGGATTCCGAATCATACGGTTCGGGTTCAGATGGCACACCCTCCGCATAGCCGTATTCATCTAGCGGAACACTGAGCATCGCTCCCGGCGGCAACAGACGGGTTTCGCCATCCGACGACACAATCAGATGCCCTTCAAGCGTGCTAACCCGCATCTCATCGCCGGGAATGGCCTGAAAATAGGCCGTCGAGCCAATCTGCACATTCACTTCGTTGATGAGCAGGCTGATCTGCCCTTTGCCCTTCGGCGTTTGGATGACAATCCCACTTTCCGGCGCTTGCTGGCAGGGGTTGTCGCCCTCGCCGCTGATGAAGGTGAACGCCTGCATCGGCCCGTAGACCTGATCGGCCGTATCCTGCACTTCAGTCAGGTTGCTCACATCCGCATTTGACGACAGCACATCCGCCCACACCCATGCCAACCCACCCGGCGCGGGCGAGAACTGAATGCGAATCCACCCATTGCCATAGGAATCGGTCAGGCGACCATTCCCCGTCACCACATCCCCTTCCGCGAGGAAACCCACCACCACGCCGTCCGCGCTGGGTTGCAGGTACACATCGGATTCATAAATGGTGCTGAACGACAGGTTAGCGAGATCGTCGCCCTCGTTCTGCACATCAATATTGCCAAACAGCACCACATTGACGTTTTCGGACGAGTCATCAGGCAAGCTGGCTTTGACCTTCATCAAGGCCACCCCCCAATCGGCACTGGCAATATCCAGTGACCGCAACCGGAGCGTATCCACATCCTGTAAACTCGCCATATCGCCCTGCTGCGAAAACTGGAAATCGCTCACCCCGGCAATGGGCGAGGCATCAATGCTCACGTTGCCATAACAGATATGGTCGCGCTTCAGGCCGTTGCACGCATTTTGCGCCAGTTCCATCACTTGATAGGCCATCTGCGAGCAGTCCTCTTGCCGGGGCAGCGCCTTCTCTCCGGGCAGCGCGAACAGCAGCAGAGCAGCACCCAGAATCCATCCCCCAACCATCCTACTTTTCACGATATACCACCTGTATATGATATCCCAACCCATTCTTCATCCGTCGTCCGCGTCATCCGGTGGCGGCTCGCCGGAATCGGGCGGTGGTGGCTCGTCCACGTATTCCGATGTGTCGCCGCCGCTATCCGTATAATCACCACCGCTATCGGTATAATTGCTCCCATCATCCGGCGAAACCGCGTCTTCTGTGTACACCTCCATCATCAGCGAGAAATCGTCCTGTTCGCTGATCGTCTCAAAGAATTGATCTTGCGCTTCAAAGTCCAGTTCGCCCAGCGTGGCTTGCGCGAACTCGTCCGCATACTCCGGCGGTACATCCCCGGATGCCCAGTATTCAACCAATGCGTCGGACATATCGCTGCCGAAATCCACCCCTTCGGGACTCGTGTTGTCGGTCAGTTCGCCCTCGAAATAGCGGGTGAAGAAATCCTGAAACAGGTAGTCGTTGCCATCGCCATCGAAGAACTCGCTATCTTGCTGGTTGAAGTAGGCATTGAACTCATCGAGATAGGCTTCATCCATCGGCAGCGGCACATTCACCTGCCGATCCAGCATGTTCGTATCCAGCGCCATATGCAGCAAATTCATCTCGGTTTCATCATACGGTTCAGGATCGGAAGGCGGCCCATCGGCGTTGCCGTCCTCGTCCAACGGCACATCGAGCATCGTGCCGGGTGGCAGTAAGCGCGTTTCGCCATCCGAAGACACAATCAGATGCCCTTCGAGCGTGTTGATGCGCATCTGACCGCCCGGTTGCGCCTGTATAAAAGTCGTGGAGCCGATCTGCACATTCACCTCGTTGATGAGCAGGCTGATCTGCCCTTTGCCCTTCGGCGTTTGAATGGTGATGCCGCTTTCCGGCGCTTCTTCGCACGGGCTGTCATCCTTGCCGCTGGTGAACGTGAAAGCCTGCATCGGCCCGTACAGATGATCGCTGGTGCCTGTGACTGCGGTAAGGCTGTTCACATCCCCCTTGTCGCTGACGGTCAGCGCAGCCGCCAGCACCCACCCCACGCCGCCGGGCGCAGCCGGAAACTGGATGCGAAGCCACAACTCATTGGCGCTGTTCACCATGCGCCCATTCGCCACCACATCGGACTGCGCGGGGAACGACCCGACCACTGGCCCGGAAGCAGCCGGACGCAAGCGCACATTGGCGGCAGACCGGGCGGTCATCGGCAGGTTCACGGTGTCCGCGCCCTGATTTTCGACCTCGACATTCCCGAACAACAGAACCGTCACATTCTCCGCCGAGTCATCAGGTAGGCTGGCCTTGACTTTCATCAGCGCCACGCCCCATTCCGAGCTATTGATGTCCAGCGACTTGAGCTTGAGCGAACCCACATCCTGTATATTCGCCGTGTCCCCCTGCTGCGTGAACTGCAAATCACTCACGCCAGCGGCAGGTTGAGCATCAATGTTCACGTTGCCATAGCAGATATGGTCGCGCTTCAGGCCGTCGCACACCTCCTGCGCCACCTCCATCACGCTCCGCGCCACCAGAGCGCAGTCTCCTGCCTGTGCGGACTGCACCCGCTGCGAAGGCAGACCGAATAGAATTAGCACGATTCCAATCAGCAGCGGGGTGAATTCTATGTGTTTCATCGTGCCCCCTTCGTCTATCCCATATCACAAGCAGTACTCAATGTGGTCACATCCGCCAGATACAAATTGCGCTCCTCGGCATTCAACGGGCGACCAGCCACCGTGCAGGCGCGTTGTATCCACAGTTGCGGATCAACCACCCACAGGCGAATGTCGCCATTCCGAGAACCCGAAGCCAGCGTCTTGCCGTCCGGGCTGAACGCAATGCTCCACACCCAATCACCTGCGCCCTCCAGCGGTGCGCCGATCATGTGCTGGTTGGTCACATCCCACAGCACAATCGTGTCGTCGCGACTGCTGGAAGCCAACATCTGGTCATCGGGACTAAAAGCCACATCCAGCACCCAGTTATCATGCCCACTCAGGGGCAACCCTTGCACAACGCCCGCCGAAACATCCCACAAAAGCACCGTATTATCGCGGCTGGCGGAGGCCAGCGTGTCGCCACGATGGTTGAAGGTGATGCTGCTGATTGCGCCGCTATGCGCCTGCGAGAATTCGCGGGGAGCAGTTTGTTCCCTATTCCACAGCGCCACGCCGCCGCTTTCATCCCCCAGCGCCAACCACGTCCCATCCGGGCTAAAAGCCAGCGCCTTCACGAACGGCTCATGCTGGAGCTGCGCCACCTGCGACAGATCGGAGACTTGCCACAGACGCACGCTACCATCTTCGCTGGCGCTGGCAATCCGCTTGCTATCCGGACTGAAGGCAATATCGCGTATCGAACCCGCATGTGCCTGAAGCGTTTGCAGCGCCTCGCCGCTGCTAGCGGAGCGCAGCACCAGCGTCCCATCGGCAATACCATAAGCGAACAAACTTCCATCAGGACTGTAGGCCACCGCCACCACTTCACGTTCCACCTTAAAGGGGTCGAACAGGCTGGCTCCGGTTTGCGCGTCCCACACTGTCGCGCTGCCTTCGGCGTTACCGGCATGACTGCCCGACAGCAAGCGTGTACCGTCAGGACTGAAGGCGAGGCTGTCCACCTCGGTTTCCTCATGCGCAAGCACCCGGCTCAAGGGCTGATCTTGATGAATGTTCCACAGCAAAATATTGCCATCCTCATCACCGGAAATAAGGTGTTCCGAGTCCGGGCTGAAGGCGAAAGCGCCTATTGCATTTGAATGGGCGCTGAGAGGCGGCACATCCTCCAACCGCCGCCCGTTGGCCGGATCGCGGAAGATGAGCGTGGCGTCGTCGCTGGCGGATACCAGAAGCGAACCATCCGGGCTGTAGCGAACGACTCCCACCCAATCAATATGGTCGGTCAAGGGCAGACCGATTTCCTCACCCGTATCCACCGTCCACAGGCGCAGTGTGTTATCCGCGCTGCCGGATGCCAAGCGTTCCCCGTCCGGGCTGAAGGCCAGCGTCAGCACCGCATTCTCGTGGCCTTCCAGCACCCATTCCACCGGCACATCCTGCGGATCGGTCACGTTCCACAGGATGATCTGGTTATCGTCGCTGCCGGAAGCCAGCAGGGTGCTATCCGGGCTGAAAGATAAGGTTTCCACATAGTCCTCATGTTCATCGAGGCTTTCATTCAGCAGTTCGCCCGTTTGCGCATCCCACAGGCGCACCCCGTAATCGGCATGTCCGGTAGCGATCAGTTGACCATCCGGGCTGTAAGCCACACAAAAGATTTCATCATCAAACGGTTCTGACTCGGTTTTTAACGTCCCGCTGACCACATCCCACAGGCGTAGGATTCCGTCCGCCCCCACCGAGGCGAGGGTTTGCCCGTCCGGGCTGTAAGCCACGCCCCAGACATCACCTTCGTGTCCGAGCAGCGGTTCACCGGAAGGACGCATCTTTTCGGTATCCCACAGCACAATGCGTCCGGATACATCGGATACCGCCGCCTGTTTCCCATCGGGACGGTAAGCGATCCAATCCACTAAAGCGGGGTTTTCGGTTTGTAGGAAGCGATCCAAGCGCGGGGCACTTTGCAAGCTGGTGAGCAAACTGCTGCGCGATTCACGGCTGTCGCGGATGCCAATGGCCTGAACCGCCAGCAGCAGCGCGGAATCCAGATGGCCTTCGCCCAGCCGAAGCAGCCCTTGTAACGAGACGCGACCGGAACGCGCAATCTGCGCCTGTTGATCGGCGCGGTCACGTTCAAACGAAGCCTGCCGCCACAGTCCGAAAGCGGCAATCGCCAGAATCACCGTGACCACCAGACCGATGCTCACGCCCACCAGCACCTGCCGCTGTTGATTGGTGGCATGTTGGCGGCTAGTGTAGACGTGTTCCGAATGTAACTGCGTGGGCGGCGGCACTTTGGCAGCGCCCGCGCTCAACCAGCGTTCGGCTTCGGCAATTTCTTTGCCCACCAGCAGAAAGCTGCTGTCGCGTTCTTTGGTGTCCCACTCCCGCGCCTGTACCAGAAAACGGGTGTGGTCACGCACATGGTCGAGATCGGTATCCAGCGCATTCGTCAGGTTGGCAAATGATCGGTCAAACTGTGCGGGATCGTTGAAGAACAGCCAGTTATGACGGGCGAGGTATTGCCAGTTGTCATCCAGCACATCATCCAGATCACGGGAGTGCAAAATACGCTTGCCCACATCATCCAGCGGGGCAGCTTTCAGAAGTTCGTGGGCTTTTTTCTGGTCGGCCTGCTCAATGACAATCGGAACAATGCGCTTGTTCTGCGCGATGGCGTGCGCCACTTCAAAGTTGCACACTAGCGAGGACAGCGACGCGGGGCTGAGGACGAACACGAAATTATCCGAGTGTTCGATGCCTTCAGAAATCTCGCGCCACCAATCCGCCGTCCAAGGGATGTCCTGCCAATCCACCCACACATCACGTCCACTGGCGATGAGACGATCTACAAGAGTCTGGACAACAGCTTTGTCGCGGCGGGAATATGAAACGAATATTTCGGGCATACCTGAATGAATTCCATTTGTAATCGCGTTACGGGTAACGTCATTATAGACATTCGTAGAAAATGTGCATGAGACTCTAGAGATTAGCTGTGTGGCACACGCCAAGCGCCCCCTTCACAGGTGCTGTGAAGGGGGCGCTTGCCGAATTTTCGTATCAATACAGATGGATTTAATACTGTTTGGCGCGGCGGCGCAGCACATCGAGGATGGCGGACACAATCAGAATCGCGCCGATCACCACACCTTGCGCGTTCGTTTTGATCTGCGCGGCGCCCAGCCCCAACCGGATGACCTGTATCAACAGCACGCCGAGGAACGCGCCGAGGACGGATCCCAGACCGCCGCTAAAACTGCTCCCGCCAATCACCGCAATCGCCACCACCCAGAGCTGCCAACCATCCCCGATTTGCGGATCAGCCGAGATTGCGGCATTCATCACCAACATCCCACCAAAGGCGGCACACACGCTGACGAGTATGAAGCACACCGTTTTCACAGCGGCGGTATTGATCCCCGCCACGTCCGCCGCTTGACGGTTGCCGCCGGTCGCCGCGAGTATCGCGCCGATACGCGAACGCCGCACGAGAAAGTCGCCCGCCAGCACCAGTATCAGGAAAATGATGAACGTCCACGGCAGATTGAAGAACGGGCTAGGCGAGGTCACGGCGCCCAGAAAAGGCACCTTGTCCTCCACTATAATCCAGCGCCCGCGCAGAATGGCCTGCATGACGCCCCAGATGACAAAATGAGTCCCCAGTGTGCCAAAGAAAGATGGCACACCGATGACCAGCACCACAAAACTGTTGAGCAACCCCGCCATGACCGCCGCCAGAAGCGCCGCAGCAATCCCCACCCATTCCGGCATTCCCAGATCACCGATCACCGCGCCGGCCACCGCCGCCGCCAGCCCCGCCACCGCCCCCGTCGAAAGGTCAATCTCGCCGGCCAGCATGAGATGGCTCATGCCAAAAGCAGCAAACCCCATGTAGGTAATCTGCGTGAACAAGCGAACGATACCTTCGGGCGTCGCCATGCTGGCATCCAGAAACGTGAACATGAGCAAGAAAATAATGATCGCTATGCCAACACCAATTTCGGGATAGTTCAGCGCACGGCGACCCATTCGTCGCAGCATAGACGGCGTTCTTCCGGTTACAGAGGTCGAGTCCATCATATCGTCCTTAGTTACAACTTGCGTTCGCCGGCATCCGGCTGAATGGGCAGCGCCATTTTCGCGGTCAGCCCCCCATCAAAATACAGCACATGCCCGGTCAAGAACTCCGCCGCATCCGACAGCATAAAACTAGCCATATAGCCGCAGTCCTGTGGCTGACCGATGCGCCCCCATGGGACGAGGCTGTTGCCCAATTCGCGGTTATAGTTCGGGTCGCTGAAATAGCTCTGCACTTCAATCGAACCGGGCGCAAGCACATTCACCCGGATATGATCTGGGCACAATTCCACCGCCAACTCGCGGCTGAAAGCATTGATCGCGCCTTTGGTTCCCGCATACACCGAATGTCCGGGGCAGCCCACGAAACCATGAACCGACGAGACGTTGATGATGCTGCCGCCGGCCCATGCGCCATCGCGTTCCCGTAGAATCTGCCCCCGCTGGAGCATGTAGGGGCGGGCACGCTGCGCGGTGAAAAACTGACCGCGAATGTTCAGGAAATAAATCTGGTTGAACTGTTCTTCGGTCACATCCTGAAAATTGAGGGTGAGCGTGACACCGGCATTGTTCACCAGCCCATCCAACCCGCCGAGGAACGCCACCGCTTCATCCACTAAACGCTGGCAATCCGGCACTTTGCTCAGATCGGCCTGCACAGCAGCGGCGCGGCGTCCCAATCCTTTGATTTCCTCGACAGCTTCCAGCGCACCTTTGGCGCTGTGGCTGTAGGACAACACCACATCGGCGCCCTGTCGGGCGGCTTCGATCGCGATTCCTTTGCCAATTCCAGTGCCTGCGCCAGTGACCAGCACCAGCTTGCCTTCTAGCTGACAGGGATTTTTAACCATAGCTCGTTATCCGGCTCCCATAACCCTAAACGGATGCGTTCCTTATTGACTGCGGGTATAGATGAAGGACACACCGGTATCCTTGCCTATCCAAGTCATCTGATCGCCCTCAATCTTGATCTCGACCACTGCGCCGTTCAGATCACCCATCGTAATCCGAATGTGGCTGTCATCCGTCACCACGTAGCTAAAATCGGTGGCGGGTACAGGCACTTCGCCATCCACACCGGGAACGAATCCGGTTCCATCTTCATAGAACTCGATGGTGAAGTTCTGCGCGTTCACCCATTTGCCGACAATCGCCTGCCGCAGCACCTTCCCCGAACCGAGCGAGGGTGTGCAGGCGGAAACCAGCGCGATCAGCGCAAGCAACACGATCCACCGGAAGGCGCTGCGAACCGGCGTCAAGGCTGTATCAACCATATCTCCCCCTGATGTAGAAGCCATCTAAGTGGCCGCTTCAACTGCATCACCTTTAATCGCACCGGTGATGAGTCCCACTATTTCTTCTTTGGTGGTTTCGGACTTCAGGCGCGTTCCCACCCGCCGCCCGCGCCGAAACACAATCAGCCGATCCGCGACTTTGAACACATGCTCAAGGTTATGGCTAATGACCACAACCGTACTGCCATGCGCTTTCAGATCGAGAATTAGTTGATTCACTTTGTCCTGCTGTTCCACGCCCAGCGCCGCCGTGGGTTCATCCAGCAGGAAGATGCGGCGACCACGCGCCAGCGCACGGGAGATGGCGACTGCCTGCCGCTGACCGCCGGATAGCTCACCGACGTTCACCTTCACCGAGGGTAGATCAATCTTCAAACGGTGCAAAATTTCCTGTGCATCCGCATACAGTTTCTTAAAGTTAATAAAGATGCCAAACCGGGTTGGCTCGATGTTGAGATAAATATTGGAAGCCACATCCCGGACGTTCACCAGCGCCAAATCCTGATACACGGTTGAGATTCCCCCCAACCGCTGCGCATCTACTGGCCCGTGAAATTCAACAGGCTGCCCTTCGACAAGAATTTGCCCGGAGTCCTTGCGATACACGCCGGACAGAATTTTGACGAGTGTGGATTTTCCCGCCCCGTTGTCGCCAATCAACGCCACAACTTCAGCCGGATACAGTTCAAAATCCACATTCTTCAAGGCTTGCACATGCCCGAACGCTTTGGAAATGCCTCTTGCTTCCAGAATGGGCGTGCCGGGAGGAGAGCTGACAAGATTCGGCGAGTTGTTCACGGTTGCGGTCATAAAAATTCCTTTGAAATAAAGGAGGATTACCCCCCGACCACCCATGTCGTCGGGGGATAACCTCTTGCTACAGCAAACGAGTGACTACGAGCTAGGAGTCGGGCGCATCTGCGGCTCGAAACCATCCAGAATCGCGTAGTAGGCATCGAGATCGCCGGCAGTCACCAGCGGAGCTTCGAGTTCTGTCCAGTACGGGACCTTGTAGTTTTCGCCATTCGCAAGGCGGGACAGCACGACGGCGGCTTCCTTGCTTTCGGTGAACAGCGGCTGCGCGACGATACCGAAAATCTGACCCGCCTTGACCAGATCGAGGTTCACGCGGGTGTAGTCCATACCGACAGCGATAATGCTCTTGCCGGTTTCCTTCTGTGCGCCTGCCCATGTGGTCGGGCCGCCGCCGGTGGTCGAGAAGCCACCGATCAGGTCAGGAGTGGCCTGCATAATGGCGACTGCCGCCGCAATAGCCTGTGTCGGTTCCGGGCCTTCAAGCTGCGGAGCCAGCACCTTCACGTCCGGGCAATACTTCGCCATACCTTCGGTGAAGGCTTTGGCAACCGCGTCTTCGGTGGGGTTGAAGTTATTCTGCGTGATCGCCACAGAACCGGTCTGCCCGCCCAACGCTTCGCAGAAGGCTTTGGCAACCGGAACCGGATACTTGGTCGTATCAGCAGCGATAACCACCATGTTGTCCGGGAAATCGCCCTGCGGCACGGGGCCGTGCAGCATCACAACCGGAATACCCTTCGCCTCAGCTTTTTCAACGGCGGGCTTCAACTGGGGCAGGCCGCAGCACCAGACCGCCATACCCTTGTTGTCTTCACGATCAACGGTCTGTTCCGCCAGAGCAATCAGGGCTTCCAGCGATGTTTCATCGGTGGTCGCCAGTTCGCATTCCAAGCCGGCCTGTTCGCAACCGAGCAGGAAGCTCAACTGGGTGAGCTGATGCACGGGATGCCACGCGGTGTTCTGCACCCAGTAGAATTTACCGGTGATGCCCTGCGCGGTGGCGGGTTGAGAAACCAGAACGAGCAGCAGTAACAACACGAACATTATTGACAGGCGGGACGAGAATTTCTTAAACATCACAGTCTCCCTTATATTTTGCATTTACGAATATCCGGCAACTGCACCACAAATTGATGGATGTCCGATCCTTTCTCCCTCACTCTCCAAAGGGCAAAATCGCTATCAACGCTCCGACCGCCGATGCCGAATGACATCTACGGATGCAGCTGCAAGCATGAAAAGTCCGAGTACCGGGATTTGCCAGTACGGATCGAACTGCGCCACCACCATCCCCGTTCGGATCACCTGCATGAGCATGACCCCGAACAGCGTGCCGATGGCTGACCCGCGTCCGCCAAAGAAACTCACACCGCCTAGAATGACGCCGGCGATGATATCCAGTTCGAGGTTTTTCCCGATGATGGGATCCCCCGATGGCAGAGGAAGCTGGCTCATATACAACAGGCCAGAACAGCCCGCGAGAAAACTGGTTAGCATAAAGGCGAGCGTTTTGACGCGATTGGTGTTGATGCCCACAATCTGCGCCGCAAGTTTGTTGGTGCCGGTGGCAAAAATCGCCGCGCCCCATGTCGTCCGGTTCAGGATGACATGCACGATCACCATCATGATAATCATCAGCACAAAAACAACGGAAACCCCCAACGGGCGCAGCGTCCCCAGATAACCGACTTCTTCCGGTAGCGGGTAAATGGGCAAACCGTTGGCGAATAGATAGCTGAAGCCGCGCACTGCCAACCCCACGCCTAGCGTGGTCAGCACGGCATGTACCCCCACGCGCACCGTCAAAATCGCGTTGATGAAACCGATCAGCAGCGATAACCCCAGCGCGTAAATCGAAGCCTGCCACACCGGAACACCGGCATCGCGGATCAGGCTGGCTGCAAATACGGCGGTCAAGCTCATCACGGATGCGGTAGAAAGATCAATCTCGCCCGTAATCATCAGGATGACCATGCCCATACCAATCAAGCCGGGAAAAGCCATCGTTCGCAAAATGGAAGTGATCGTGATGGGCGCGAGAATAGCGGGGTTGCGAAGGTAGAAAAAAGTAACCAGCAGAATCAGCGGAATCAAGATGGCGGATTCATGCCTAGCAAGCAACCTGTGCATGAAAGACGGCATACGAAAGCGTGCGCGGGCACGGGTGATCTGGCTCATTCCGGTTGTCTCTCTTTGAAACGCAAAGCGTTAGGTTCTGCGCAGTGGTAGACCCAATAGAGAAGAATAAACAACCTGTATTCACAGCTAGTAACAACTGGAATCGGTTGTTCTCCGAATAAAGAAGGTTACGCTGTCACCCATCAAACAGCGCCGATAACGGATGGGGGCGTTAGGAATTCGGGGCAAAAAAGAACCAAAGTAATAGAAAACTTTGAATGCCGAATAAACGCGCCCCATAAAAGGGACAGAGCCTATAAATGAACTGCTAATTGTTAACAGTTGACAGTGTATAGGCAAATCGCTTGAATTGTCAAGCAACTGTCAGTATTTCATTGTAACCGGGCTGTTTTAAGGGAAATCGGCAGCAAAAGAGGCTGTAAAATGGGGAATTATTTCACAAACGCCGCCCCCTCGCCGCCCGCGCAATGACGGGCAGCGAGGGTTGCAAAGCACGCTCAGGCCGCCGGCGTTGGGCGCGACCGGTAGTAGGCCACCAGCACCACCCACAGCAGCAGGAAGATAATCACGCCCCATTCAGAAATAGCGACCAGCCAAAATTCAGGCCGACCGCCCTCTGGTTTCGCCAGTGCGCTTGTCCCGCCGGAGAAGATGATTCGCAGTAGGATGGCATTCGAGACGATCATCGGCAGCGTAGTGAAGGCCATCCAGCGCGGGTAGACCCGCTGGCGGGCGAGAAGCACCAGCAGCGAAAACCCGATCATCAACACCAACGACCCCTGAAAGAACAACAGCGCCACCTGCCGGTGCATCGGCAGGTTCACGTCCATCGGATACACGCCCACCAGAGCGCCGCCCCCTGCCACCACCATGCCAGCAATCGAGAAAGCGTAGCCCGCAATCCAGCGGAAGCTCAGCCCCACGCCCAGCATGAACAATCCGTAGAAGACGCCGCCGATGAACAGAGCGACATTAAAGATGGCAGACAGCGCGGATTGCTGTGTGTGGCCTAGCTCGGAGACGAAATAGCGCAGCGGCGAGTAGTGTTCCCCGCCAGTTCCGACGTAGCCAAGTGCGGCGACTACGCACCCGACAATGATGACCCCCGCACCGATGTACCCCGGCAGCACTGTCAAACGACGACTCCACAACTCCATAGATGACTCCTACTTGGCGAATGTATGAAAAAAACACCCTTTGAGCGGCAAATCCAACTTTCTTCAAAAGTACCATATAGGAAATATAACCCACAATTGCATATCGGTTTGAGACCTATTTGATTTTATGCTATGGAAAAACCCCCTCGTAAGTAGGATATTTAGATCAATAGACACGTTCACTCGCCCTGAACGGCAGTAGATCGGGGATGTGTGGACTGAACGACATTGAGAAGGTTTTATGAAGATTTCGCAGAACAGCCTACTCGGACGATTCATCATTCTGGCGCTGCTGATCTTCGGTTTACACACGGCAATCATCAGCGCACAGGATGCACCGATTCCCGCCGAAGTTTCACCCGAACCTGCGACTCAGTTACCCGAACCATCGCCGACCGAAACGCCAACCGATCTCCCGACAGCGGTTCCCGCCACTGAAACGCTTCAGGCCACTGAAACACTGCCGGAACCCACCAGCGACAGCCCTACCGCCACCCCCACCGAAACCGCCACGCTTGCCCCCACCGACAGCCTGCCGGATGCGCCCACCGCGCTACCGACTGCCACGCTGCCGCTGCTCATCCCGCCCGAAGGCGCTATGCGCCTGCTCGTCCGCGATTTGCTGGACAGTGGTGATCTCTCCCACTGGCAATTCGGGGAAGGCTGGGCGCTCGCTCCCAATCCTGATGGGGGTTATGCCCTACAAACCAGCAGCACCAGCGCGGCACACCTGACCAAAGGGGTTTATTACAACGCCGCTGCACAAATGCGTTTCGCCCTCAACGGCGGCACAGCCCGCTTGAGCCTGCGGGTAAGCGCGGCAGGCCGTTATACCGCCGCCCTCGACGCAGGCGGGGCGCTGCTGCTGTTCCGGGGAGATACGCTGCTGGCTTCGGCGCTCACTACCGCCGGAAGCGGTTGGCACACGCTGCGCCTGTCGGTCAACAACGACATCCTGCGCGTGGCGGTGGATGAGATTGAGCAGATTGTGACACAGGACAGCGCCCCGCTGCCCCACGGCGAGATTGAAATCGCCGCCGGCATGATCGCCGCCACGCCGATATTGGCGGACGACTTCTTCCTGTTTGTCCCCGAAACTGACTACAGCCTGTACCCGCCGCCCACCGAGGTGCCGATTCTCGTCACCGAGGTTTTAATCCCTACCGCTACCGCCACCGCCAGCCCCGTGCCTACTGTTACGGAAATACCCGCCACCGCCACCCTGATACCGGCTGACCGGATGCAGGCCGAAGCCGAGGACGACCACATCAGCCGTTATGGACAGTGGCAACCGGCCTCTGTACCGTTCGCCAGCGGCGGGCAAATTCTGGTCAGCAGCGGTCAAGCTGGCGATGCGCTGGACGTGTTCTTTGGCGGTTCGGACATCACGGTTGTATACATCAACGGCCTCGCCAACGCCACACTCAGCCTATCGCTGGATGGCAACCTTCAGCAAACCGTGACCACCACCCAGCAGGCCAGCGCCACCCGCGCAGAAATCCATTTAAGCGGACTATCAGCCAACCCGCACCAGCTTCGCTTTGAAAGCCTCGGCGGAGCCGCCGCCCTCGACTCGGTCATTCTCGCCAGTTTCGTCAGCCCGCTGGCGGTGCTAAGCGATATGTCCGGCATCTCCGGGGATGTCATTGCGGCGCTGGAGCAGCAGGAAACTGTTCCGGTCATCGTTTATTTCAAAACGTCGCCCGTCACCGCCGCGGCGTCTGGCATATCTGCCGCCGCCGCGCCGATGGTCAGCGCCTCGATCAGCAACCAGCGCGACAACCTGTTGGCGGATTTGCCGTCCAATCAGGTCGAAGTCGCCGCGCCGTTCCAGCTTGTGCCTGCGATTGCCGCCGAAGTCACCGAAAACGGGCTGGTCGCGCTACAAGAAAACCCGCTAGTCGCCTCGGTTCAGTTGGACATACCCGTTTACGCTTCGCTGACCGAGAGTCGGGCGCTCATTCATGTTCCTTCCGTTGAAGCAGCCTACGGCATCACTGGCGCAGGGGTCAACGTAGCGATACTGGATACGGGCATCGCCGCCACGCACCCTGCCCTAGCCGACAGCATCCTCGCCCAAAAATGCTTCCTCACGCAGGGTTGCCCCGGCGGCGGCACATCCGGCAGCAATGCCCGTGATGGGCATGGGCATGGCACGCATGTGGCCGGCATCATCACCTCGAACAACGCCACCTATCGCGGCATCGCCACCAGCGCGGGCATCGTCGCCGTCAAAGTGCTGAATGACACGGGCAGCGGCTATTTTTCGGATGTCGTGCGCGGGCTGGAATGGGTGTATTTGAACCGCAGCCTGTATAACATCCGCCTTGTGAACCTCAGCTTCGGCAGCGGTGGCTACACCGGCAACTGCGATGCGGCCTACCCCGCGCTGACCGACATCGTGAACCGATTGTACAACGCCGACGTGGTGGTGTTCGCCGCCAGCGGCAACAGTAGTTCAAGCACGCAAATGAGTATCCCCGCCTGTGTGAGTAATGTGGTCTCCGTCGGCTCAATCATCGATTCGGGCGGCCTGATAAACCGGGTGAGCGCCTTCTCCAACGCCAACTCCAACCTCGATCTGTTAGCGCCGGGAGAATCCATCATCTCCACCATCCCCGGCGGCGGCTTCATAGCCTTGCGCGGCACTTCGATGGCCTCGCCCACCGCAGCCGGTGTAGCGGCGCTGGTCTTGCAGTCCAATCCCACCATCAGCGCCGCAGCCCTCGTTGCCCTTCTGAAAAACACAGGGGTTCCCGTCAGGGATACGCGCAACGGTCAAACCTATCCCCGTGTGGATGCACTAAACGCCATTGGCAAGGTTCCCGTGTCGGCTGTCACCCTGAGTACCCCCACCGGAATCGATACGCAGCGTCCCACGATCCGATGGACGCTTCAAAACATCTCCACCGCCTATCAGTTTCAAGTCGCCATCCGCATACCAAATCAAGTCGTGTTCCGGCATTGGTACACCCGCGCCGAGGTCTGCGGTTCCGCGACCGGCACCACCTGCGCCCTGACGCTGCCGAACAATCTGGTCAATAACCGCACCTATTCAGCGGCGGTGGCACAGCAAACACCGACTGGCGTGTCTGCTGAGACATACACCTCGTTTACCGTTGCAGTTCCCGCACCGGGCAGCGCCACACCCGGCGCAACCACCGGAACCGACACCCTGCGCCCCACTGTCAACTGGTCGCTGCAAGGGAGCGCCCTGTACGCTGCTGATTTCCAGATCACCATCACGGGGTCGAATGCCATCGTTGTCAAACGGTGGTACACGCGCACCGCCGCTTGCGGATCGGTCACTGGCACCACCTGCTCGATCAGAGTACCGACCGATCTGGTCAACAACCGGGACTATGCACTATCACTAACGCCGCGCAGCGCAGGTGGAACCGGCAATGCCTTATCCAGCGTTTTCACGGTTGAAGTTCCCAATCCGGGCACCGTCACGCTCAACAGCGTAATGCCCATGACGGCATCCCGCCCAACAGTGTCGTGGACGCTGGAAGGCCATGCGCTGTATGCGGATCAGTTCGAGGTCTATATGTACTCCGCCAGCGGAACGGCGCTCAAACGATGGTACACCCGCGCCGAAGTTTGCGGATCGGCCACCGGAACCACCTGTTCGCTGCCCATCCGGGTCACGCTGAAAAAAGGGGTCGGGTATACGATCTCCGTGCGGCCACGCGGCGTAGGCGGAACCGGCAACTACACCTCGACCACCTACACACCGATTTAATCCGGGGGCAAAATCTGACCGCGTTCCAGCAACCACGCGGTCAGATAGCCGTAGAAGGCCGTGCCCAATAACAGGCCGATGGGCAAACCGGGGATGATCGGCAGGACGGTCAGCAGGCCGCAGACCAGCCCCGCCAGCGCATTCACCGCTGCCCATTGCCTACCGCGTTCGAGCAGCGAACCTTGCGCCAGCCCCACGCCGCCCCCCATCACCAATCCGGCAACACCCCACCACGCCCAACCGTTCAGCATCGCCCACGCCCCGAACAGCGCCGCTGGCAAGAAGCCGAGCGCCGCGCCCGTCAGGGTGACGCGCAGCCATGCGGGGGGCAGGCGTTCGGCGGCGGCGCGACGCTGCGCCCAACCGACGGCAACCCCCGCCACCAGCCCCGCCCCGGCGAAACACACCGGATTAAGCACACCGGCATACAGGCCGATGACCCACCCCGCCGCCGTCGCCAGCATCCAGCGCAACCGGAAATCTTCTGCTAATCGTTCTCGCAAGCGATTCATCATCCTCAACAACGGGTATAAAAAGCCCCCTGACGAAACAGGGGGCAAGTTCAAGCTATTCAAGACCACAGCGGGGAATTAGCCCAACGCCGCCGCGTTCACCACGTTCTTATATTCGCCCTTCGTCAGGGCGGCCACCACCAGTTCGGCGGCTTCAATCGCCACCGCAACCTGCGCTTCTTCGGTGCTTGCGCCCAGATGCGGGGTGTCAATCACACCCGCCAGCCCGATCAGCGGGTGTCCGGCAGGCGGCGGTTCTTCGGCATACACATCCACCGCCGCGCCCGCCACCTGACCACTCTTGATGGCCTCGGCGAGATCGGTTTCGTTGATGAGCGCCCCACGCGCCGCGTTGATGATACGCACGCCCTTCTTCATCTTCGCCAGCGAGTCGTGGTTAATCATCTGGCGGTTCTGGTCGTTGACGACGCTGTGCAGGGTGATGTAATCGGCCTGCGCGTACAGTTCATCGAGGCTGACCAGTTTCGCGCCCATCTGCTCGGCGACGGCGGCGGGAACGAACGGGTCATAGGCGACAACCTGCATTTCAAACGCCAGCGCACGCTTGGCGACGGCACGACCAATGCGCCCGAAGCCCACCACGCCCAGCGTCTTGCCGCGCAGTTCCACGCCCATGAACGACTTACGATCCCATTTGCCGGCATTCAGCGAGTCATACGCCTGCGGGATGTGCCGCGCCAACGCCAGCATGAGCGCGAAAGCCAGTTCCGCAGTGGCGACGGTGTTGCCATCCGGCGTATTCATCACCGCGATTTTACGGGCGCTGGCCGCCGCCAAATCCACATTATCCACGCCCACACCCGCACGGGCAATCACCTTGAGCTGCGGCGCGGCAGCGATCAGCGCGGCATCGGCTTTGGTGGCGCTGCGGAGAATGAGCGCATCGGCATCCGCCAGCGCCGCCAGCGTTTCTTCGCGCTTCATCTGACCGGGGGCAGTCACTTTCAAGCCAGCGGCCTGCAAAATCTCGACGGCCTTCTTATTTACGCTGTCCGGCACAAGGACATGAAACGTCATCGCAGATTGCTCCCTTTAGGCACACATAAGCGGTTCAAAATGCCAAACGACCTCACCCCTCTTATCCCCTCTCCATTGCAATGGAGAAGGGAAGCTAAGCGTAGCGCAGCGGGGTGAGGTTCTTAGAGACTACACGCCCAAAAATTCGTCCAGCCCCGACAGCACTTCTTCGAGGGTGGAAATCTCCATATCGCCCATGTGCGCGATACGGAAGGTCTTGCCCTTGATCTGCCCGTAGCCCTTGTCCATCGAGAAGCCCTTGCCACCCATGAACTTCGCCATATCGTCCACGTTGATATTGCGCCCATTGGCGACGGTGGTCACGGTGGGCGAACGGTAGCCTTCCTGTGCGAACAGCCCCATCTCACGGGCGATAGCCCACTGAGTCGTGATGTCGCGCATTTGCAGGTGGCGTGCCCATCGGTTCTCCAGCCCTTCAGCCACGATGTCACTCAGCTGCTTGTCGGCAGCGAACATGAGCGACACGGGGGGCGTGGCGGGGGTATTGTTCTTTTGCAGCAGCTTGTTAATTTCGACAAAATCGAAGTAGTAGCCGCGATTGGTGACTTGCTTGGCACGCGCCAACGTGCGGTCACTGACGGCAGCAAACGCGAGGCCGGGGGGCAGCGCGAACGCCTTCTGCGACGAGGTGAGCGCCACATCAATGCCCCATTCGTCCACGCGCAGTTCCGCGCCGAGGAAACCGCTGACGGTATCCACGAGGAACAGGGTGTCCTCGTACTGATGCACGATCTCGCTCATCGCCTTGATCGGGTTGGTCACGCCGGTGCTGGTTTCGTTGTGGACGACGCACACCGCATCGTAGGTTTCTTTCTTCAGCGCGTCCGCCACCATATCGGGCGTGTGCGGCTTGCCCCAGTCCACATTGATGATGTCCACCTGCTTGCCGTTCAACTGGCTCACTTCCGCCCAGCGTTCGCTGAACGCGCCGCCCACCAGATGCAGCGCCTTCTTGCCGTCGCGGATGCAGTTGCGCGATGCGCCTTCCCACATGCCCGTGCCGGACGACCCGTGAATAAACACGCGATTCTGCGTGAAAAACGACTGCTTCAACTTGGCTTCGATGCTGGCGAACAATTCTTCAAACGCTTTGGTTCGATGCCCGATCATCCACGCAGTTTGCGCGTCCAGCACTTCGCGGCGCACTTCTACCGGGCCGGGAATGACAAGACGTTTGTGAGTCGAATTTGCCATAGCGGTGTAGCCTCCTAGTGGAGATTTCTATTGTGACATTCTGCACGATGATAACGCAGACCCCCGCTAAATAATATAGGGAGTGTAGTGTGCAAAGGCAATGAAATACGAGTCGTGAAAACGGGGTTATCAGGCTACAATAGGAGGCGTTGAAGGGTATTGAATACGAGGAAAAACCCATGCGTGAAGTGACGGTAGCCGTCGCACAGATGCGCCCCAAACTTGGCGAATCCGAAGACAATCTGGTGAAGATGAGCGAGACGATTTCCAAGATCGCCTCTCAGCAAAAAGTGGATTTGATCGTATTCCCGGAACTCGCCACCAGCGGCTATGAGTTGGGCGTGCGCTTCACTGAACTGGCACAGCGCGTGCCGGGGCCAACCATTAACCTGCTGGCACAACGCGCCAACGAATACGGCGTGTTCATCGCGTTCGGCATGGTGACGAAAGAAAAAGTCGAGTCGGTGCTGTACAACTCGGCGGTGATCGTCGGCCCGGAAGGTGAACTGCTGGACGTGTACAACAAGATTCACCTGCGCGGCGAGGAGCGCATGGCCTTCCGCGAAGGCTTCAAGCTGCCGATCATCCCCACCGAAATCGGCAACATCGGCCTGATGATCGGCTACGATCTGGCCTTCCCCGAAGTCGCCCGTAGTCTGGCGCTGGACGGTGCGGACATCATCTGCTGTGTGGCGAACTGGGAAGCCGCGCATATTGACGAGTGGAAAACCTACACCCGCGCCCGTGCTTACGAGAACGCGGTGTTCATCGCCGCAGCCAACCGTGTAGGCGAAGACGTGACGCTGAACTTCGGCGGCGAAAGCATGATCGTGGGGCCGCGTGGTCATATTCATGCCACGCTGGCCGCCGAAACCGACCCGCAAAGCGGTGCGCCGCTGGAAGGGTTCGCGGTAGCGCGGATTGATCTGGACGAGGTGCGGAAGTACCGCGAAGAATTCCAGTTCATCCAGAACCGTCAGCCTGCCGTCTATAAGGCGCTGGTGCGGAAGTATTAGTCTGTGACCACGAACATCCCCCGGCGATCATCCATCCGGGGGATGTTTTTATTCCGAACGGGTGCCACCATGCCATATATCCAGCAAGTTTCGGACGACGACGCAGAAGGCGCAGCGCGGCGCGAACTGGATGCCGCACGCAAGCGGGCGGGGCGCGTGTGGAACATCGTCCGCATCATGACCCCCAATCCGGCGGTGTTGAACGCCAGCATGGGCATGTACATGGCGCTCATGTTCGCCGAATCGCCGCTGTCGCGGGTGCAGCGCGAAATGCTGGCTGTCGTGGTCAGCCAGACCAACGGTTGCCGCTACTGAACGCAGGCACACGCCCATGACCTCCGTGCTGAGGTCAAACACCTGCCCCCGGACGAAGCCGACGCATGGGTTCATGCGCTGGCGCGGGACTGGCACGGCGCAGCCCTGCACGCGGCGGATGCGGCACTGTGCGCCTTCGCGGAGGCCGTCACGCGGCATCCGGCGGGCATGGACGAAACGCATATCGCGGCGCTACGAACAGCGGGCTTCGATGACCGCGCCATCCACGATGCGACGCAAATCATCAGCTACTTCAACTACATCAACCGGATTGCCGATACGCTGGGCGTGGAACCGGAAACGTTCGTTCGCCGCTGGGGAGAAGAAGATACACCACCGGAACAGACCGGTGGCTAGTTCACAAATGAGTACTTTGTGCTATTCTGGCTGAAGGTTTCGGGCAGCATTACGGAAGCGGAGATAGCGACCCTCATCCCCCGTCCCCTTCCGCTGCGCGTCAGAGCGAAGGGGTGACAAAGAATCACACGATTCTGAAGTCCCTCGCCATGACGCGAATGCGGAGGGATAAAGGGTGAAGGTTCTCCAAATCTGGACGTATCCGTCATTTGCCATCGTTTGAAAAGTCAGGGGAGAAACAGGATGCTCAAAGAATTTCAGAAGTTCATCATGCGCGGGAACGTACTCGATCTCGCCGTCGGTATTATCATTGGCGCGGCCTTCACCAGCATCGTCAATTCGCTGGTGAACGATGTCGTTATGCCCATCGTTGGCCTCATCACAGGCGGCGTGGATTTCTCGAACATTTTCGTCACGCTGAAGGATGGCGCGGCGGCGGCTGGCCCGTATGCAACGCTGGCGGCAGCGCAGGAAGCCGGTGCGGTCACGGTCAACCTCGGCGTGTTCATCAACGCGGTGGTCAATTTCTTGATCGTGGGTCTTGTCATCTTCTTGATCGTCCGCAGCTTCAATACCGCTGCGGAACGCTTCCAGAAGAAAGAAGCGGCAGCAGCAGCAGCCGTGCCTCCGCCTGCACCGACAGCCGAGGAAAAACTGACGGCGGCCATCGAAAAGCTGACTGCCGTGATGGAAAAGAAAGCCTAATTTCGCCATCAGCGGAAGGGCAGCGCAGTGTGTCGCGCCGCCCTTCCGCCTGCACAACCCGAAGAGTCCACCATGTCCGATCAACTGCCCGAACCTAGTCCCCGTATCGCGCTCGTTGTGTATCTGCTACTGGCGGCGCTCATCGTCGGCAGTATTGTGCTGCTGCTCACAGGCCGCCCCGCAGCGGTGCAGATCGTCATCAACCCGCCGCTGCCCACTGCCACACCCGCCCCCAGCGCCACGCCGCCACCCATCACCGTCTACATCACCGGCGCGGTAGCCACGCCTGACCAACTACTCGCGCTGCCTGCGGGTAGCCGCGTACAGGATGCGCTGACCGCTGCTGGCGGGGCGCTGCCGGAGGCTGATCTGGAACGGGTCAACCTCGCCAGCCGCCTGCATGATGGCGATCAGGTGGATGTGCCGGACAAATCCGAACAGGCCGCGCTACCCACCGCCAATACTGCCGGGGTGGTGGATGTGAACAGCGCCACCGCCGCCGAACTGGCGACGCTCCCCGGCATCGGCGACTCGCTGGCGGAGCGCATCGTGGCCTACCGCGAGGCCAACGGCGCGTTCGCGGATTTGAACGCGCTGGACGCGGTGGAAGGCATCGGACCCGGCTTACTGGCGGATATTCAGAACCTCGTCCGGTTCGACTGAGCTACCCGACGCGCACGCCCGTTTTCGCGTCGAAGAACAGCACTTCTTCGGGCTTGAAGCCGCAGCGCAGCATCGAACCCGCGTGAATCGGCTCGTTCAGCGGGACGATCAGCGTCCACTGTTCGCGCCCTCTGGTGAGCGTGACCAGTTGATGCCGTTCGGAAAGATACGGCACAACCGTATCCACCACCGCCTCGGTGCCCTCCTCCCCGCCGAGCGTCTGGATATGTTCGGCGCGAATGCCGGCAATCAGCGGCGTGTGTTCCGCCAGATCGCGGCGCACGGGCAGGTCGCCAAAGTTTTCGCCCTGCCAGCGCCCATTCTCCACACGCCCTTTGAACAGGTTAATCATGGGCGTGCCGATGAAGGTCGCCACGAACAGGTTTTGCGGTTGGTTGTACAGGTTGGTATACGTACCGATCTGTTCCATCTGCCCGTCGCGCATGACGGCGATGCGGTGCGCGAGAGCAATGGCCTCCACCTGATCGTGGGTGACATACACCGAAGTGACGGGGAAGGCGTTCAGCAGGCGCTTCAGTTCCACGCGGGCTTCGGCGCGGTATTTCGCATCGAGGCTGGCGAACGGCTCATCCAGCAACAGCACATTCAGATCACGCGCCAGCGCACGAGCGATGCCCACCCGCTGCCGTTCGCCGCCCGAAAGCTGACGCGGACGGCGGTTGAGCAGTTCATCGAGGCCGATGCCGGTGATCTTGGAGATTTGCTTCAGGCGTTGCGGCACTTCGGCCTCGCGCTTGCGCAGGCTGAAGAAGAAGCCAATATTGGTTTCGGCCTCCCAGTGCGGGATGAGCGCCCCTTCCTGAAACACCATGCCGATTCCCCGCTCGCGCAGCGGAATGTCCGCCAGATTCTGGTCGTCATACAGCACGCGCCCGCTGTCCGGCGGCATCGTCCCCGCGATCATCCGCAGCAGCGTGGACTTGCCGCAACCGGACGGACCAAGAATCGCCAGCACATCCCCGGAAGTGATCTTCATATTCAGATCGCGCACCGCAGTCACCGGAGCCTCGTTGGCGTGCGCGGGAACGAATTTCTTGGTCACATGCTCTAGCGTCACACTGGTCATAACCAATTTGCTCCACTGATGAAACCCCCGTTATGGAACGCGCCGCGCCGTTTGTCAAGCGGGGCGGTTCACCACGTCTATACCATCCGGCACTTTTCAGTCGGGCGGATTCCTTTTAGACTAACGTTGAAATCTAAACCATAAATCGGACATAAATCCTCATGCAAAGCATTGACCTCCGCAGCGATACCGTCACATGGCCTACGCCAGCCATGCGCGAAGCGATGGCGAACGCCCCGATTGGCGATGATGTCTACGGCGAAGACCCCACCGTAAATGAACTAGAAGCCACAGCCGCCGCCATGCTGGGCAAAGAGGCCGGCCTGTTCGTGTCGTCCGGCACGCAGGGCAACATCGTCGCCGCGCTCACCCACTGCGGACGCGGCGAAGAGATGATCGTCGGGCGCGAAGGCCACATGTTCCGTTACGAGGCCGGTAGCTCGTCTTCGTTAGGCGGCATCCACCCGCACATTATTGACGTGCAACCGGACGGCACGCTGCCGCTGGCGGCCATCCAACGCGCCATCCGTGCCGACGACCCGCACTTTCCGCGCACCCGCCTGATCTGCCTCGAAAACACGCAGGGGACGATTGGCGGAATCCCGATCACAGCGGCCTACACCGCCGAAGTAGGCGACATCGCCCGTGAACATCACCTGAAGTTGCACATTGACGGGGCGCGTATCTTCAACGCCGCCGCCGCGCTCAAGACTTCTGCTCGCGATCTGGTAGACCCCGCCGACAGCGTTTCGGTGTGCCTGTCCAAAGGGCTGTGCGCGCCGGTGGGTTCGGTGCTGGTCGGCTCCAATGAATTTATCCGTGAGGCGCGGCGCATCCGCAAAAGTCTGGGCGGCGGGATGCGGCAGGTCGGGTTCATGGCGGCGGCGGGGCTGGTCGCCCTGCGCGAGATGCCGGGGCGGCTGCACGAAGACCACGCCAACGCCCGTGTGCTGGCAGAAGGGCTTGCCACTATCCCGCATGTGCAGATGAATCTGGACGCGGTGCAAACCAACATGGTGTTCTTCGATCTGGCGGAAACCGCGCCCATCGCGCCGGAATACTTCAGCCAACGCCTGAAGGCCGACTACAACATCCTGATGCGCCCCTATCCGGGCTATACCCGCCGTTTCCGCGCTGTCACGCACTACTGGATTACGCCGGAGCGTGTGCAAACGGTCATCGGGGCGATACGGACGCTGCTGGCATGAGTCCAACCATCTACCCTGACGAACCCGACAGCCGCCTGCCCGAACCGCCGGACAATGCCGCGCCGCTGTTCGCGGAGGAAGATGAAAACTGGGAATCGCCCTTCGAGGGACGCGAGAAAACGGGGGAACCCGTCGCCTACCGGGGAGCGACCAGCGATCCGGTCTTTGGCTACCTGATTGCCATTGCGCTCAGTGTCGGCTTAATCCCCCTGATTCCCGCCAATGCGGACTTGCGTTATGCAGTGGCGTGGATGGTGATGGCGGGATTCGGCGTGTTGGCGTGGCTGCTGGGCAGCAGCGCCCGCATCTGGATGGAAACGCCCGAAAACCTCGGTTGGGGGGTGGTGTTCGGGCTGATCGTGGGTGTGCCGTTCGTGATCGTGGGCGGACAGGCATTGCAAGAAACTGCCCGCCGCCTGTTCCCGAACATGAGCGCCGGCGAAACGCTGGCCTTTCTGGTGTTCGTGATTCCGCTGGCGGAAACGCTGTTCTTCCGGGGGGTGCTGCAAGAGAAACGCGGCATCCTCACCGTCGGATTACTCAGCAGTTTGTGGTCGGCGCTGATCTACTTCCCGATGCTGGAAGTCAACCGCTATCCGGCGGTGGCGCTCATCATCGGCAGCGCGATTGTGCTGCTCAACATACTCTACAGCTACGTGCGCGAACGCAACGGCCTCGCTGCTGCGTGGCTGTGCCAGATCGTCGCGCATCTCACGCTGCTGTTCATTCCGTCGCTGTAGGCTCATCCAGACCGGGGTGCAACCGTTTGCGCCCCGGTGTCTGGCGCACGGGTTGTTCCCACGGCTGTTTCGCGCCGCCGCTATAGCCCAGCGCCCGCAGGCGTTCGTGTTCCAACTGCTCAAGCTGTTCGCTCAGACCGTCCAGATCAGCGGCGGGAATGCGGCGGTCTACGCCGTCCGCGCCCCGGTAGGCATAGCCCACGCCGCCACACCAATCGCAATCCTGATCGCCCTCGATGCCGTCGCTCGTCCAACCGTAGCCATCGCACGAGACGCAGCGCACAATGTCCATAACACACATCCCCTCGTTATCCCCACATCATACCATCCCGCGATAATCGCCTCCCCGCCCGTGTGGTATACTCAACCACAAATGTTAAGCGCGTGAACAAAGGATTTTCGCCGTGACTATCATCTCGATCCGCGACATGGCGCAGTACGAAGGCCAGCAGGTCACACTGCGCGGCTGGGTGTATAACCGCACCGACAAGGGCAAGCTCCAGTTCATCCAACTGCGGGATGGGACGGGCGTGGCGCAGTGCGTGGCCTTCAAGAAGGAACTCGACCCGGCACAGTTCGAGGTGGCGGGCAGACTGAGTCAAGAATCGACCATCATCGTCACCGGAACGGTTCGCAAGGACGAACGCGCCCCCGGCATTCCGGGCGGTGTGGAACTGGGCATCCAGTCGTTGGAACTGGTGCAGATGGCGGAAGAATACCCCATCACCCCCAAAGAACACGGTATCGAATTTCTGATGGACAACCGTCACCTGTGGCTGCGCTCATCGCGCCAGTGGGCGATTTTACGCATCCGCGCCACCATCATCAACACCATGCGCAACTGGCTGGATAACCACGAGTACCTGCTGGTGGATACGCCCATCATCACCCCGGCAGCGGGCGAAGACACGACCAGCCTGTTTGAACTGGAATACTTCGGCGAAAAGGCGTTTCTGGCGCAAACCGGACAGCTTTACAACGAAGCGAACATGGCGGCCTTCGGCAAGGTGTACTGCTTCGGCCCCACCTTCCGCGCCGAGAAGTCCAAGACGCGGCGGCATCTGATGGAATTCTGGATGCTGGAGCCGGAAATGGCCTTCTTCTCGCTGGAAGACCTGATGAACATGGAGCAGGAGTTCGTCAGCAATATCATTCAGACCGTGCTGGAAAAGCACCGCGAAGAACTGAAGATTCTCGAACGCGACACCTCGCGGCTAGAAAGCGTCCTGCCGCCCTTCCCGCGCATCAGCTACGACGACGCGGTGACGCGCCTGAACGAACTGGCCGCCAAAACCGAAGACCCGGAACAGAAGGCGCTGCTGCACATGGAATGGGGTACGGACTTCGGCAGCCCGCACGAAACCGCGATTGCCGAAATGTTCGACAAGCCGGTGTTCGTGTACCACTTCCCCTCGGTGTTCAAAGCGTTCTACATGCAACCGGTAGATGGCCGCCCCGAAGTGTGCCGCAGCGTTGACTTGCTCGCGCCGGAAGGCTACGGCGAAATCACGGGCGGCAGCGAACGTATCCACGACTCAGCTTTAATCGAGGAGCGCGTGAAGAAGATGGGGCTGCCGCGTGAAGCCTATGCGTGGTATCTGGATTTGCGGCGCTACGGCAGCGTGCCGCACGCCGGCTTCGGCATCGGATTGGAGCGCACCGTCGCATGGATTTGCGGACTGCCGCACATCCGCGAAACCATCCCCTACGCCCGTATGCTCAACCGCAAGTACCCCTAAAACCTCACTCCTCTAATTGGTCGGGGGAATGCCTGCGGCATGCAAGCATTCCCCCGACCAATTACCCTCTCCATCACGCGGAATACCGCTTTGGAGGGGGGATAGGTTCTTAATCACCTCACATATTGGGATTTGATGATCGCTAAAACACGCCCCCTGTATCATACGTTCGTGGATTTGAAACCGTCCCTGTCGCGGGGGGCGCGGATCGTCCTCGCGCTCGGCTACACCGCCTTGCTCACGCTGCTGCTGGTGCAATCCAGCGCCCGCCCGCTGCTCGTCCCTTCCGCCCCACAGGAGTTCAACCTCGTCTGGGAGATTTTGCTCACGCTGGCGCACTTCTTGGGCTTCGCGCTGCTGGTGCTGTTCGTGTGGGGGGCGCTGGCGGCGGGCGGTGCGCAGCGCTGGGCGTTGATCGCCGCCGTGCTGTTCGCCTACACGCTCGGCCTGAGTACCGAACTGCTGCAATCCCTTGTGCCAGACCGCAGCGCCTCGCTGTTTGATCTGGCGGTGAACTGGGGCGTGTCGCTGCTGGTGGCGCGGCACATCCACCTGCGCGGGCAAAGGGCTGTGCTAGAATAACCGACATCCGAAATAAGGGCAGATTACCCCTGCGCGAGATGGGTTGAGCGATGAAATTCAGCGCGGTTTCTCCACAACGATTATTCGCCCTGTGTTTGCTGGCGCTGCTGGCGCTGGCAGGAACGGCTTGCGGCGCGTCCGCCCGTCCGGTCATCCCCACCCGCCGCCCCACCGCCACCATCACGCTCACGCCTACCGCCAGCCGCACGCCCGGATTTGCTACCACGCCAACGCCCACGCCCACCGCGCAGGGCGGCGTGGCTGGCCCCACACCGACTTCGATCTTCGGCCCCACGCAGGCCAGCGTCGCCGCGTTGCCCACCGCTACCCGCGTGGTCAACCCGAACGCGCCGCGCATCGAGTTCTTCACCGCCGATCAACTGACCGTCGCCCCCGGCAGTGATGTCACGCTGTTCTGGTCAGTCCGCAACACCAGCGGCGCGGTCATCTACCGCCTCGAAACCGATGGGCAGCGCAACCAACTGTGGAACGTCGCGCCGGATGGTAACTTGACCGTGACCACCCGCCGCCGTGACCGGGGCGCGATCACGTTTGTGTTGAGCGTGGGCGAAGGGGCGCAAAACGTGGAACAGACGTTGAGCATCCCGCTATCCTGCCCGGACGCATGGTTCTTCCAGCCTGCGCCGGATTCTTGCCCGACCGGGCCTGCCGAAACCACCTCGATCATCGAAGAACCGTTTGAGCGCGGGCGGATGCTGTATATCCAATCGCGCAATCGCGTGTATACCCTGTTCAACGATGGCAAGCAGCCGGCGTGGGTGTCGGTGGAAAACCGCTACGATCCGGCGATACACCCCGAACTGCAAGAGAATTTCGTCCCGCCGCCCGGTTTCGTGCAACCGCTGCGCATCCTCGGCTTCGTGTGGCGCGGCAGCGATCAGGTACGCAACCGCCTCGGCATGGGTCTGGTCGCCGAAACGCCGTATGAGGGCTTCGTGCAGACCGTCACCGCCGCCGACAACAGCGAAAACCTGTACGTCAGCAGCAGCGATGGCAGCGTGCTACAACTCGTCCCCGGTGGCGCGGCGTGGCAGATCATCACCGCGCCCTGAGTGGCGGCACTAGGCCGGAAGCCTAAAACCCGTTAGAACTAGACCTATCGTTGTTTGCCCTGTCGAAAGGCTGTACCCATGCGTTTGCCCTCTGGTCGTATTTTCTGGGGTGTCAGCCTCGGTCACATGCTCAACGACACGTTTATGAGTACGCGCTCGGTGCTGTTGACCTTCATCAGCGCCTATATCCTGCCGATGACCAGCCGACAGGTGGGCTTCGCGCTCAGTCTGGTCGAACTCACAGGCGCGATCAGCCAACCGTTCTTCGGCTGGCTGGCCGATCGAACGGGCGGGCGCTGGTTGGGCGCGGGCGGCGTGGCCGTCACCGTCATCATGTTCTGCGTGGCGATTGTGGTGGTGATGACCGGCGCGAGTTACTGGCTGATGCTGATCCCGCTGGCGCTGGCCGGTCTGGGCAGCGGCGCGTTTCATCCGGTAGGCTCGATGTATGCCACCCACACCAGCCCGCAGCAGGCGGGGCGCAACGCGGCGTTGTTCTTCATGTTCGGGCAGTTGGGGTTGGGCATCGGCCCCGCCATCACCGGAATCCTGCTGGAGAACGCGCATTCGCGCATCAACGAGTGATTCGCGCCTGCGCTGGGCGCGTCCTTCCCCCATCTGCTGCTCGAACATGGCACGGTGCTGCCCGTGATCGGCCTGTCGGTGGTGGCTATTCCGGTCATCTGGTTGATGGCGCGCACCCTACCGGATAAGCCGGAACCGCGACAGCCCAAAGCCGCCGTGCAGAACGCTGCCCCGCCCCAACCACTCCGCAAATGGCCGTTCGTCATTTTGGCGGCGGCGGTGTCGGCGCGTGGCCTATCCAGCCTCGCCACCGTCGCCTTCATGCCGTATATGTTCCAGTTGAAAGGCTGGTCGCCCTCGGAATACGGCCTACTCAGCAGTTCGTTCTGGGTGGCCTCCGGTCTGGCGGGGGTGTGGTTCGGCATGATGGGTGATCGCTACGACAGCCGCCGCGTCATCACGCTCAGCCTGATGGTCTCCGCCCCCGGCGTGTTCCTGCTGCCCAGTTTAAGCGGCGTGCTGGCCTTCGCCGCCGCGATTCTGGTGGGCGCGATGAGTGGTTCGCACAGTTTGATCGTGGTGCTAGGGCAAAGCCTGCTACCGGGGCGCAAAGGGTTCGCCTCCGGCGCAGTGCTAGGACTCATCTTCGCAACGGGCGCGTTGGGCAACCTAATCGTCGGGGACTTCATCGCCCGCATCGGCGCGGCCAACACCTTCCAGTTGATCGCGGTGATTACGCTGTTCGGGTCGCTGTTGTGGCTGCTGCTGCCTTCAGTGAAGCACTCGTCGTCAACGGCAGCGTGAACCAGAAGGCGCTGCCCTTCCCCACTTCGCTGTTCGCGCCGATCTGCCCGCCCATCGCCTCCACCCACGCTTTAGCGATGGCTAACCCCAGCCCCACGCTGCCGCTACTGCGTTCGCGTGCCGGATCAGCGCGGTAGAAGCGGTCAAACACATGCGCCAGCTTTTCCGTCGGGATGCCTTCGCCCGAGTCACGCACCGTCACCCGCAGCGCCCCCTGCTCCAAATCGGCCAGCAGCGTCACCTGCCCGCCCGGTGTATGCCGCAGCGCGTTCGCCAGCAAATTGCGAATCACCTGTAGCAGCCGATCCGCGTCTGCCCATACCGGCGGCATATTTTCGGCCTGCAATTCCAGCATCGTCCCCTGCGCGTCCGCCGCCAGCCCGAAGGTTTCCACCGCGCCGCGCAGCAGCGGCAGCACATCCACCGCCCCGTTGCTCAACGGCAGTTGTCCGGCATCCGCCAACGCCAGTTCACGCACATCGCTCACCAGCCGCGCCAGCAAGCGGGTTTCATCATACAGCGACGCAACCTCTTTCATCTCCAGCGGATACACGCCGTCCAGCATGGCGCGTAAGTTGCCCTGCATCACCGTCAAGGGCGTGCGCAATTCGTGGGCAATATCCGCCATCAGGTTACGGCGCAGCGTTTCGGCGCGTTGAAGTTCGTCCGCCATCGCGTTGAAAGCCTGCGCGACTTCCGCCATCTCGGTTGTGCCGCTGACCGGAACGCGCCGATCCCAACGATGGGCGGCGAAATCCCGCGCAGCAGCTGCCAGCGCCCCCAGCGGCGCAACCAGCGCACGGCTGATGAGGGTGCCTAGCGCCAGCCCCACCCCGCCCGCCACCAGTGCCGCGATCACCAGCACATTCCGCAGCTGATCCAGGAAGCCGCGTTCGCGTATATCCAGCACTTCCGGCGGGATCATGTGGTCGCGCATATCGCCCTGCTGTCCGCGCCCCATCATCCCGCCCATACCCGGCGCAGGGGTTGCGCCTGCCGCCACCGCCGTCGCCTGTGCCGCATTGTTGTCTGCCACCTGCGCCAGATAGCGCCGGAACTGCTGATCGGTATTCCAGTCAATCAACAACGCCACTACCAGCAGCGCCGCCAGCGTCACGCCCACGAAGGCCAGAGTCAGCCGTACCGAAAGCCGGTTCATGCGTCCTCCCGGAAGCGATAGCCCACGCCAAACACGGTTTCGATGTAGCGCGGTTGGGCGGGGTCGGGTTCGATCTTGCGGCGCAGGTTCTTGATGTGGCTGTCCAGCGTGCGCTCCAGCCCTTCGTAGTGATAGCCGAGCGCCTTTTCAATCAACTCATCACGGGTGAAACTGTGGTTCGGGTTCTCCATCAAAGCGCGTAACAGCGCGAACTCGGTCGGCGTGAGGGGTTGTGCTTCGCCGTTCACCGTCAGCGCCCGCGCATCCACATCCAACCGCAGCGCACCCACCAGCAGCACCCGCGCTGGCGGTGGCGCACCTAGCGCCCGCCGCAGGATGGCCTGCACCCGCACCACGACTTCGGCGGGGTTGAACGGTTTGGTCAAATAATCGTCCGCGCCGATGCTGAAGCCCCGCAGCTTGTCCTCATCTTCCACGCGGGCGGTCAGCATCAAAATAGGCGTCTTGCGCAGATGTTCATCCTCGCGCACCCATTGCGTGATGCTCCAGCCATCGCGCCCCGGCAGCATCAAATCCAGCACCACCAGATCAGGCCGTTCGCGGCGCAGGGTGTGCATGGCGGTCTCGCCGTCAAAAGCGGTTAGCACCTGCATCCCCGCCTGTTCCAGATACGTCTGCACCAACCGGACAATCTTGCGGTCATCGTCCACCACCAGAATACGATACATGCCGTCTCGCCTCCAAACGCATGACACATCCTCAGTGTAGCGCAGTTTAGGCCGCTTCCGTGCTATACTGCCCGCACGAATGGACTCTACTGTGATCTAAAACCCATGCCTGCCCTGCCTACCCCAACCTACGGCGAACGCTTGCTGCAACGCCTGTTGCGCGATCTGCCGCCCAAACAATTCTTCTTCCAGTATGAGCCGCAAATCATCACGCCCGCCGGCTACAGCAAGCCGGATTTCGTGATCGTGAGCGCCTTGCTGGGCGTGGTGGTACTGGAAGTGAAGGACTGGGTGAAACTGCACAGCGGCGATCAGCGCCTCATCACCACGCTGCGCCCCAACGGGGAAACCGCGCCCTACCCCAACCCGGTGCGGACGGCAGAAGGCTATGCCTACGATCTCAACCGCCGCTTCGAGCAACGCGCCGAATTGTGGGAGCAGTACAAAGGCCGTCCGTGTCTGCGCTTCCCGTGGCAAGTGATGGTGGCGTTGCCGCGCATCTCGCAGCGCATCATCACGCAGTTCGAGCAGCGCGGCGTGTGGCCTAAAGGCATGGTCATCGGTCAGGAGATGCTGGCAAGTCCGGCGCACCTCCAACGCGCCATCCACAACTTGCCGTGGAAATATCGCCTTGAGCAGCCGTTGTCGCTGGATGTGCTGGACATCATCCGCGAAATTCTGAACCCCTCGCTAGTCGTCCTGAACGACGATCAACAGCCTGTCGGTACACTGACCGAGCTTCAGCACAATCTGGTGACAGAGCCGTTGCGCGGCCTGCTGCCCCGCCAGATGAGCCTGTTCAATGTGGAGAATGACCTTTCCAACGAGGCGCTGGACATCCCCGAAAACGCTCATGTGCGGCTGGTGCGCGGCGTGGCGGGCAGCGGCAAAACGCTGGTACTGGTGCGCCGCGTGCGCCACATGGCGGAAATCTATCCCGAAGCGCGGTTGCTGGTGCTAACCTTCAACGTAGACCTCGCGGCGGATTTGCGTGCCCGCCTCGGTAACACGCCCGATCACGCACAACAGGCACAAGTGGAGATCAGTGGCTTTCACCGCCTCTGCCGCGTCATCCTCGGTGATCGCTGGCGCGACCCGCTGCGGCTGGCGGACTGGCTGCGCGACCGCGAACGCCCCGCGCTGGAATCACTCGGCCTGTCCGCGCCGTTCGTGGCTGAAGAATTCGCGTGGCGGCGCGAGGTGGGCTTGCAGGATGGGAACGCCTATCTGGAAGCCGACCGCAGCGGACGCGGGCAGCGCCTTGACCGCACCAAACGCGCCGCACTGAACGCGCTGTTCGAGCGCACCCGCGCCGCGCAGGAACAAGCCGGCACGCCCGATTGGGATGAAATACCTTCGCTGGCGCTGGCGGCGCTGGAAGGGACGATCTGGCAGGGCGCGTATGATGCCATCTTCATTGACGAAGCACAGGACTTTGCTCCCTCATGGATGCAAATGATACGCGCCCTACTCAAACCGGGCGGCAGCCTGTTCATCTGCGACGACCCCTCGCAAAGCATTTTTCGCTCATACACATGGCAGCAAAAAGGGCTGTCCGTTGTGGGGCGGTCACGCATCCTGCGCGTGCCGTTTCGCTCCACCCGCGAGATCAGTCAGGCCGCGCACAGCCTGATCGAAGCCGACGACACGCTGCGCACCGCCGAGGAACGCGCCGAACCGGATTTCACCTCGTATGAGCTGGGCAGCGGCCCTTTGCCTGCCCTGATCGCCTGTGCCGATGCGGAGAGCGAAACGCGCTTTGTGACCGACAAAGTGCGCGACCTGCTGGCTACCGGCGTTCCCCCCGGTCAGATCGCCATCCTGTGCCATGCCAAATGGCATCTGACCCGCTGGGAAGGACTGCGCCAGCAAGGGTTGTATGTGCAGTTCTTCGACCGTATGAAAGGGCTGGAATTTCACAGCGTCCTCGTCCCCCACCTGCACGACACCTTCCCGCACGCCACCGACGCGGACGAGGTGACGACAGCCCGGCGCAAACTGTTCACCGCCATGACCCGCGCCCGCTGGCGACTGTTCATGAGCTACCAGAAAACGCTACCCAAGCCGCTTGAGCCGATCCTCAGTTATGTGTGGTGCGAAACTCAAAACGGGCGCTGAACCCGTGCGCCGAACAACCGGATTGAATGTATTGATACCATTACTTGGTCTTATTGAAATGTTTTTTGTCATGTCGTTGTAATATGCTGTGATAGACTACTAAGGTTCTAGTCGTGTTTTTCGTCGTGAGCAGGGCAAACCCGGACGAGTACGTGTAATGAATGTTCGCAGCGACTCAATTGCAGAAGCACTAAAATACCGCCTCCTGTTATGGGCTGAAAAGGTCATCCGTCCGCCGAATTCTATGGTTGATCCAAGCGCACGGCAGCAATCGCAACTGCTGCTAGGGGTGCTGGTGTGTCTCATCATTAGCGGCACGCTGGCGCTGTTGATGCAAGCCATTTCCTACCGCGAGTCATTGAGTGAAGGCGCGTTCTGGCTGACGGTGTTACTGTGGCCGTTCAGTTTCATCCTGTATGCCTTTGCCAAGCGTGGTTACACCCGCCAGATCGCAATGGCATCCATCTTTGCGCTGCTGCTGTTCACAACCTTCCGCTTCACGATGGATCATGCGCATTCCCTGCCGTTCTATATCATCCTGCCCCTGCTGCTGACGGCGCTATTTTTCTCGTTCCGCGCCACGATACTGATCGCTTTGCTGGCAATGCTGCTACCGGCGGCCATCTTATACATCAGCCCCACCACCCAAGCGAACGATTGGGAGTGGTTGATGGAAAGCGTTCTGTTCTTCTTGCCCATCGGCGGGATTATTCAGATTTACATCCACAACCAGCGCACGGCGCTGAAATCCGCACAGGATTACCTGAGCGTTTCCGAAGCCATGTTGGAACAGCGTGTGGAAGCCCGCACGCGGCAACTGCAAGATTCCGAGCGTTCCCTCCGGGAAGCGCAGCACAACTACTACGCTTTGTTTGAACAGGCGCATGATGCCGTATTCCTCCTCGATTTCGGGGGGCGGCATATTCAGGTCAATCGTCGTGCTGCCGACATGCTAGGGTACACGCCCGAAGAAATGCAGCAATTGAGCGTGCGCGAAACGTCCGCCGAAATCGGCAAGAGTACCGCCGTCATCGAACGCCTGCTGGCCGGCGAACATATTCCAGCTTACGAGCGCATTTTCCGGCACAAAGACGGTCACGCCATTCCGGTAGAAATCAATCTGGAACTGGTTCGCAATTCCGAAGGCCGTCCGCAGCACATTCAAAGCGTTGTGCGCGATATTTCCGAGCGCAAGAAGATCGAACGACAGGTCAGGCTGCAAAGCGCCGCCTTAGAAGCCGCCGCCAACGGCATTATGATTACCGACCGTCACGGGGCGATCGAATGGATCAACGCCGCCTACACGCAGTTGGCAGGTTATACGCTGGAGGAAGCACGCGGCAAGAACCCGCGTGAGCTGGTGAAATCCGGCAAGCACGACGACGCTTTCTACAGAGCGTTGTGGGAAACCATCCTTGCCGGAAAAACATGGTGGGGATACATCATCAACCGCCGCAAAGATGGCAGCCTGTATACCGAAGAACAAACCATCAATCCGGTGTGGGATGAACATGGCAAGATCAGCCATTTTGTCGCCATCAAGCAAGACATTACCGACCGGGAACGTTCAGCCGACGCGCTTCAGGAAAGCGAAGCCCGTTACCGCAGCATGTTCGAGAACAATCAGGCCGTCAAACTGCTGATTGACCCGGAATCGGGCAGCATCCTCGATGCCAACAGCGCCGCCACCGAGTTCTATGGCTACCCGCTGGATAAACTGCTCTCGATGCGTATTCAGGAGATCAACATCCTGACGCCGGACGAAATCAAGGCAGAAATGGCACAGGCACGCCTCCAGCAGCGCCATGTGTTCCACTTCCAGCACCGGTTGGCAAACGGCAACATCCGGGATGTCGAAGTCTATTCTGGCCCTGTTCAACTCAAGCAAAAGCAGTTGTTGTATTCCATCGTGCTGGATGTGACCGCCCGCACGAAAACTGAATCCGCCCTGCGCGAAAGCGAAAGCCGCTACCGCCTGCTGGCGGAAAACGTGAGCGATGTCATTATCAAATCCTCACCGGAAGGTATTCGCACGTTCGTCGCACCGGCTTGTTACGGGCTGATGGGCTACACGCCGGAGGAAATGCTTCAGCGCAACACCTTCGATGATATTCACCCGGATGATGTGACCAGAACCCGCGAAGCTATCACCGAAGCCACCCAGACCGACACCACGCTGTTCTCGCTCTCCCACCGCCTGCGCCACAAGGCCGGACATTACATCTGGTGTGATGTAAACTGCACGATTGTCCGCGACGAACACAGCGCCGTTCCGGTGGAAATCATCGCCATCCTGCACAACATCACCGAGAGTAAACGGGCGGAGGACGCGCTGCGCGAAAGCGAAGCCCGTTACCAGAGCGTCGTGCAAACGCAGACCGAACTCATCTGCCGCTACACGCCTGATCTGATCTTGACCTTCGTCAACATCGCCTACTGCCGGTATTTCGATAAAAAGCCAGAGGATTTGATCGGGCGCAGTTTCCTCGACCTGATCCCCGAAGACTCTCGCGCCGCTGTGAAAGCCTTCTACGAAGAACTGGTTCGCAACAAAGGAACCAGCTCGTATGAACACGAAGCCACCATGCCCGATGGAACGCAACGCTGGCAGATGTGGACGGATATGACCATCGTGGATTCAAACGGCGTGGTGACGGCCATTCAAGCCGTCGGCGTGGACATCACCGACCGCAAACGCGCCGAGAACGCGCTGCGCGAAAATGAAGCCCGCCTGAACAATATTCTCGACTCGATGCAGGAGGCAGTCTGGTCGGTGGAACTACCCGACTTCAAGCCGCTGTATTTTAACGTGGCGGTGGAGCGCGTCTTTGGTCGCCCGCGCAGCGTGTTTTACGACAACGAAGGCCTATGGGGGCGGATGGTGCATCCAGAAGATGCCGCGCTGTTCCAGCAGATGATTAACGAAACCCGGCGCACAGGCCGCAGCATCCGCGAATTGCGGATTCTGCACGCGGACAACTCGGTGCGCTGGGTCTATTCCCAGATGTGGCTGGTGCGAAATCAGGATGGGCAGGCCGTCCGGTTGGAAGGGATTGCCAGCGACATCACCACCCGCAAACAGGTGGAGATGGTTCAGCAGAGCTTCCTCGACGACATGCGGGCGCTCCAACGCATCCATCTGGAACTAAGCCGCATTGATGATCTGGACACGCTGTACGAGCAAATGGTTCTCCTGCCCTGCGAGTGGTTAGGCTTGGAACGGGTGGGGTTGTTCGCGCTCAATGAAAACGGAGCCATCCTCTCTGGAACATATGGGGTGGATCCAAACGGCGAAGTGCGCGATGAACACTACTATCAAGAAACCGTCACGCCTGACCACTGGTCACTGGACGTACTTCACGCCCCCGACCATGTGCGCTTCTGGAGCGATGCCCCGCTGAATGACAACGGCGTTTCGGTTGGGACAGGCTGGAAAGCAGGTACGGCGCTGTGGAATGGGCAAAAATCACTCGGCTATCTGGTGACAGATAACTTTGTGAAAGGACGAGCGCCGCGCCCGTATGAAACCGAACTCATCTCGGTTCTGGGCAGCATCTTCGGGCATCTGCTGGAACGCAAGCGATCCGAAGCCATACAACGGGAGAACGAGAACCGCCTGAAGATGATCCTGCAAGGCACGCAGGCCGGCACATGGGAATGGAATGTACTCACGGGCGAGAATTTCTACAACGAACGCTGGGCCGAAATGATCGGCTACACGCTGGAAGAAGTCACCCCCTCGTCCACCCGGACGTGGGAAAAGCTGTGCCACCCGGACGATCTGCGCGTTTCAAATGAACGTCAGCAACTGCATTTTGAAGGAAAGACCCCCTACTACGAATGCGAACTGCGCATGCGGCACAAAGATGGGCATTGGGTCTGGGTGTGGAATCGCGGGCGCGTGACCGAATGGAGGGAGGACGGCAAACCGGCGAAGATGTCCGGCATCCATCTGGACATCACCGAACGGAAACGGGCGGAAGATGCGCTGCGCGAGAGCGAGGAAAAGTTCCGTTCGTTCATCGAATCCGCGCCCATTTCCTCGTTCATCACCAACGATTCGGGCAAGATCATTCTGGCGAACAAAGAAGCGACGCTGGTCTTTGGCTATGAACGGGAAGAACTGATCGGCATGTCATTCGATGAACTGCTGCCGGAAATCATCCGCAATATCCCTGCCGACAATCCGATCAGCATGGCGATGGATTCAGACGAATATCGAATGGATACGCTGGAAGTGCTGGCCCGCCGCAAGAACGGCACTCAGTTCCCGTGCGAAATCCAGCTAAGCTCGATCAACTCGCAACCGACCCCATTGGTTATCAGCTTCGCGCTGGACATTACCCACCGCAAAGCGGCAGAAGATGCGCTCACGCAGGCGTTGGAACGCGAAAAAGAGCTAGGTGAACTGAAATCGCGCTTTGTGTTCAGCGCTTCGCACGAATTCCGCACGCCGCTGGCTGCCATTCTCTCTACAGCCGACAACCTGAGCGCCTATCGTGAGAAGATGACGGGTGAGCAGATCGAAACCCGCCTGAACAAAATCAAGACGCAGGTGCAGCACATGCGAAACATCATGGACGACATCCTGCAACTGGCGCGAATTCAAGAAGGCCGCGTGGAGTTCAGGCCGAACGTGGGCGATATTGCCGCGTTGTGCCGCGAGATTGTGGATGAATTCGCCACACAACCGGGCAATCAGGGGCGCATTATCTACACCGTCACCACGCCGCACACCACCTTCAACTACGATGAGCGTCTGGTACGGCAGATGGTCAACAACCTGATCTCGAATGCGCTCAAGTATTCAGGTGACAGTAAGCCGGTTGAATTGAACCTATCACGCGATGATACGCGCATGATTTTGAGATTCAAAGACGAGGGGATTGGCATTCCGCAGGATGATATGAACCATCTATTTGAACCGTTCCACCGGGCAGCCAACGTAGGGACGATCTCCGGCACAGGGTTGGGGCTGAACATCGTCAAAAAGATCGTGGAGATGCACGCGGGAACAATCGTGCCACAAAGCACCGTCGGCGTAGGCACGACCTTCACCGTGCAACTCCCTCTCGTATGAAGCAGAAATCTCACCTCCTGCTCCCTTTTCCGAATGCTCCGTAAAAGCATTCGGGATTGGGTAAACGGGGTATCCTCACGGTACAATAGGCCATCAGGTCATATTTGCGTCTGCTGGTACTGAAATTAGCACAGGGAGCAATGCCCGGTAAGCAACCCCACACCTAAAGGTGGGGGCTTTTAACAGCCCAATGCTTACCCGAATCAGCCGCAAGGCTACGTTAGGGACAAATATATAGGCACTTCGGAATACCTCACCAGTTCCGAACTCTGCGGTACAGGAT
>Ga0172373_10000690_pt1 | contig 55682 bp, 55 predicted proteins | sample Lak10m_2_FD_114546 | JGI IMG/M metagenome (GOLD analysis project Ga0172373, IMG submission 114546) | Freshwater microbial communities from Kabuno Bay, South-Kivu, Congo - kab_092012_10m | ecosystem: Environmental > Aquatic > Freshwater > Lake | place: Democratic Republic of the Congo... | reverse complement strand
ATCTGGTCGCGCCGGATGGCGCGCACGCTCCAGCCGAAGGCGCGGCAGGCCTGGCGCTGCAGGGCGAAATGCAGCTGGGCCTCGGCGACCGGCAGCATGGCCATGAGATGCTGATAGACGGCGGGGCTGATCTTGCGTCCACGCATGGCTTTCGCCCCGTTGGCGATCACCACGATCACCAGCGGCCAGAAGCTCAGCATGACGCCCAGCAGGGCCGGGACGTCGCGAAGGAACCACAGGGGCCAGGTCCGACGTTTCATGCGGCCGAGTCTACGCCCGCCACGACCCCCGCCGATCCTGTGCCCCTGTATTCCCCGATTTCTCGAGCGATGTCGTTGAAGTTGCGGGAGAAGATTCTTCGCTTTCCCCCAATCTCATACAATTACTTTCCCCCGATTTCGGTGGCTTGCACGCCTGCTGCGGTATCGCCCGGCTTTGCCGGCGGCCCCCTCCGTCGGCTTCGCTGCCTGCCTCGCAGCCGAGGGAGAACTTCGTTCCAGCCAGGAGCCCGGCTGCACCGCCGGGGCTGGACATGTCGCCCTTGTGTTACGATGTTGTGGCAGAGAATCGCTCACCCCGGGTGCTGGAGCCATGTGGCGCATCTGGGGAACCTGACGGCCGGGCGGGTGGCGCCGCCCTTGTCGCCAAAGACCACGAGTACCTGATGACCCAGGTCACCACGCACGCGCCGGCATCCGTTTCTCCGAATGGGTGGCCCGCCCTCGTTCTCAACGCCGACTTCCGTCCGCTGTCGTATTACCCGCTCTCCCTCTGGCCCTGGCAGGAGGTGGTGAAGTCCGTCTTCCTCGAGCGGGTCGACGTGGTGGCGGAATATGACGAGTACGTGCACTCGCCCTCCATCACCATGCGCCTGCCGAGCGTCATCGCGCTCAGGGAGTTCGTGAAGCAGGACCGCCAGCCGGCGTTCACACGCTTCAACGTCTTCCTGCGCGATGGCTTCAAGTGCGCCTATTGCGGCAGCCATGAGGACCTGACGTTCGACCACCTCGTGCCGCGCTCCAAGGGCGGGCGGACGAGCTGGGAGAACATTGTCGCCGCCTGCTCGCCGTGCAACCTGCGCAAGGGCGGGCGGATGGCGCACGAGATCGGCATGCACCCCTCGGTGCGGCCGCATCGCCCGACGACGTTCCAGCTGCAGGAGCAGGGCCGGAAATTCCCGCCCAACCATCTGCACGAGACCTGGCTCGATTATCTCTACTGGGATGTCGAGCTGGAGACGTAGCGGACGTTTGTGAGCCCGCCCTCGTCCTTCGAGACGATCGCCATGATGGATTTCCATCGTTGAAGTACCATGCCTGCGATCTCCTCAGGGTGGGGGCTTTCAGCGAGTCCCGATGTTGAGAAGCCCTCATCCTGAGGGCCGCCGGGTACGTTCCTAAAACGTCGCGATACTCGCGGAAGCGGCGTCTCGAAGGACGAGGGCGGGCTCGCAGGCAGCGGGCGATCGCGCAACGGCGCCTATTCCCTCTCCCTGCGTGATGAGGCACGCTCCCGCAAAACACGGGAGGGACTCATGGCCAAATCGGTGAAGCTGTCGCGGCGCAACATTCTTGCCGGCGGCGCGGCCGCGGCGGCGTGGTCGGTGCTGCCGGGTTGTGCGACGGCGCAACGGGTGAGCGGGGCAGGCAAGCGCGTCAATGTCGCGGCGATCGGCGCGGGCGGGATGGGCGCCGGCAACATGTCCGCGCTCACCGGCCAGAACATCGTCGCGATCTGCGATGTCGATTTCGACCGTGTTGCGCGGCAGATGATCGACAGCAAGACCGGCCAGCTGCGGCCGGAGCGCGTCGAGCTGAAGGCGGCGTACGACAAGGCCGAGCGGTTCACTGATTACCGCCAGATGTTCGACAAGCGGAACGACATCGAGGCGGTGGTGATCGCGACGCCCGATCATCATCATGCGGTGGCGGCGCGGATGGCGATGGAGCGCGGACTGCATGTCTACGTGCAGAAGCCGCTGACCTACACCGTGCGCGAGTCGCGGCTGCTGACGAAGCTGGCCAAGGACAATCCGAAGCTCGTCACGCAAATGGGAAACCAGGGGCATTCCTCAGACGATGGACGGCGTGCGGTGGAGCTGATCCGCGGCGGAGCGATCGGGAAGGTGAAGGAGGTCCATATCTGGACCAACCGCCCGGTCTGGCCGCAGGGCGTTGGCAAGCCGGAGGCCAAGCCGGTTCCGGCGGGGCTCGACTGGGACATGTGGCGCGGCCCGGCGACGGTGGACTGGGGCTATCACCCGGACTACGCGCACTTCAACTGGCGCGGCTGGACGCCATTCGGCACCGGCGCGCTGGGCGACATGGGCGCGCACCTGATGGACTTCCCGGTGTGGGCGCTGGAGCTGGGCCTGCCGACGCGCGTCGAGACAAAACACACGCTGTGGGGCGGCGATACCGATCCGTGGGACTACAAGCGGCCCGAGGTGCTGACGAGCTATCCGCTGGCGGCGGTGACCTATTACGAGTTCGGCAATGCGCCGGGCGGCCCCGTCCGCATCGTCTGGCAGGATGGCGGGCTTGCGCCGCCGACCGTGCCGAACCTCCCGGCCGACCGCGTCATGGAGGAGGAGGGCGGCGTGCTGTTCGTCGGCGACAAGGGGCAGCTGCTGCACGACACCTATGGCGCGAAGCCGACGCTGATCGGCGAGGAAGCCGTGGCGCGCGGCGCACAGATACCGGTTTCGCTGCCGCGTATCGTGGACGGGTCGAAGGGGCACGAGAACAACTGGATCCGCGCCATCCGTGGCGAGGAAGCGATCTCCAATCCGTTCGAGGTGTCGGGCCCGCTGACGGAGGCGATGCTGCTTGGTGTTGTCGCGATGAATGCGGACAAGCCGATCACCTATGATGGTGCGGCGGGGAAGATCACGAATCTGGCGGGCATGGATCACCTGCTGGATCGCGAGTACCGCAAGGGGTGGGAGCTGTAGGAACGAAGACTTCCGCAATCCGCCTCAGGCGCCCAACTTCGATTCGTATAGGTGGTATTGATCTTGGACGAGACCGAAGTCCCATACGACGACCGAAATCATTCTGCATGCCTGAAGATTTTGAATGACTTCGTCTCGCAGAACGATTTGACCGTCGCCGATACCAAGTACTACCAGCGTGGAGCACGCGAGTTCGCAGTAAGCATGCTCCTGACCGAGCTGTTCGAAAGAACAACGGTCTATTCGGGTGCTTCATGCCTGGTCGACGCAAGCGGCGAAACAACGCTGTTGGTGAGAGGTCCAACGGTCGAGAAAGTCACCTTCGCTCAAGTGCGTCGCTGGTGATAGAGAACGCCCTGTCGCGCCGCCTACTCGTTCCGCGTCTCGCGCCAGCCATCGCGCGGCCGCAGCCCCGTCGCCGACGCTGCGCCGAGTTCGTCACACGACCCCGGCTCCATGCTGGAAAGGGCGGAGTGGATCTTCCACGCGCCCTCCAGCTTCACCAGCTGGAACGCGTTGATGCCGCAATGCACGACGGCGCCATTGTCGGTGAGCAGATAGCGCGACCAGACCTGGGCGAACGCTCCGCGCAGGTCGATCTGCGGGTCCCAGTACATCTCGACGAAGGGATCGTGGTCAGGCGTTGGCTTCTGGAAGTCGCTCGCCGGCATGCGCCGCACGGGACCGGGAACGCCGTCGCGCGTGCGATAGATGGCAAGCGACCCGTCGGGAAGCTCGACCGACTTCTGCAGCTCCCGGTCGCCATTGCCCACGGCGATCAGGAAGGTGTCGACCACCTTGAGCACCGCTTCTTCCTCAGCCCCCAGCGCGGCGGGCGCCGCGGGCGGAGAGCCCGATGGCGTCGTGCAGGCCGTTGCGGCGAGAATGAGGGTCAGGACTGCGTGTTTCATGTGGTCACCCCAACGTGCTCGACCTCTGATCGAGGCTAGCATGGCTGGATTTGCGCCGCATCCTCCGTTAGGCCGTGGGACAAGCAGGGAGGGCAGGGATGCCGCAAGCGCTTTCGAACATGATGACGCCGGTGCTTGCGCTGGTGGTCTGGACGCTGGTGATTCTGGTCTGGCTCTATGTCCGGCGAATCCCGGCCATGCGCAAGGCGGGGATCGACCCGGCCAAGATCAAGGGCTCGGAATCCTACGCCAGCCTGCCGCCGATGAACCCCAAGGCGGTGTGGGTGGCCGACAACTACAACCACCTGCATGAACAGCCGGTGATCTTCTATGCGCTGTGCGTCTACACGCACCTGGTCGGCGTTTGGGACGGGCTGAATGTGGGGCTGGCGTGGGCCTATGTCGGCATCCGCATCGTGCACAGCCTGATCCAGGTGACGACGAACTTCGTACCGCTGCGGTTTGCGGTGTTCAACCTGGGATCGCTGGTGCTGGCGATCATTGCGGTGCGCAACGTGCTGGGGCTGTTCGGGATCTAGGGTTCTGGACGACGGCGGCGCTATTCGCTACTCGCCACTCCCTGTTCGTTTGGAATCCCCATGGCCGCCCTGCCTGAATCCCGCCTGCGCCAGATGATCGACCGGTTTGACCAGGTCGAGGCGCGCATGGGCGTGGCGACCGACGCGAAGGAGATCGTGCAGCTCTCGCGCGATCATGCCGAACTCAAGCGCGTGGCCGAGAAGGCGCGCGAGGTCATGACGCTGCGCAACCAGTTAGCCGAGGCCGAGGCGCTGATCGAGGACCCGGGGGCCGACCGCGATTTCGTCAACATGGCCATCGAGGAGCGGGCCGAGATCCGGGCGAAGCTCCCCGTCATTGAGCGCGAGATGCAGCTGATGTTGCTGCCGAAGGATCGCGACGATGATGGCTCGGCGATCATCGAGGTGCGCGCTGGCACGGGCGGGGACGAGGCGGCGTTGTTCGCGGGCGATCTCTGGCGGATGTACCAGCGCTATGCGTCGGGACGCGGCTGGCAGGTGGAGCTGGTGTCGGCGACCGATGGAGAAATGGGCGGGTATAAGGAAGTCATCGCCCAGGTGAACGGCGCCGGCGTGTTCGGCCGGATGAAGTTCGAGAGCGGCGTGCATCGCGTGCAGCGCGTTCCGGCGACTGAGGCGCAGGGCCGCATCCACACCTCGGCGGCGACGGTCGCGATCCTGCCCGTGCCGGAAGAGGTCAACATCGAGGTGCGCGACCAGGACATCCGCATCGACACGTATCGGTCGTCAGGGGCGGGCGGGCAGCACGTCAACAAGACGGACTCGGCGGTGCGCATCACCCACCTGCCCACCAACATCGTGGTGACGTCTTCGGAGAAATCGCAGCACGAGAACCGCCGCAAGGCGATGGAGCAGCTAAAGATCCGGCTCTACGAGCGCGAGCGCGAGATGAAGGACACGGCGCGATCAGAGGCACGCAAGTTGCAGGTGGGATCAGGCGATAGGTCGGAACGCATCCGCACCTACAATTTCCCGCAGGGCCGCGTCACCGACCACCGCATCAACTTCACCGCCTACAATCTCGACCAGTTCATCCAGGGCGATATCGAGGAACTGCTCGACGCCCTCCACGCCGAGGACCAGGCCGAGCGCCTGGCGCAGCTCGAGCAGGGTTGATCGCCGCGGCGACATGCGACACTCTTGCGGCGCGGTGTCGGCAGGACCGGCGTTCGGTCGGGGTGGTCTCGTGATGAGAAAAGGCGTTTTCGCATTTCTGGCATGCGTTGCAGCGTTGGCCGCGCCGGGTCTGGCGTTCGGGCAGGAGACGGGCCGAACAGCCCCGCCGGGTGCGACCGCCCAGCCTGCGGCGGTGACGCCTGTCGTCGATCCCGACAAGGTGACCTGCAAGTCCGAGGCTGTCCTCGGCTCGCGCTTCCCCAAGAAGATCTGCCTCACCAATCTGCAATGGCAGCAGCAGGAGCAGGACGCCAAGCGGATGCTCGAGCGCCTGCAGGGCGCCAAGCTGCCGCCGAGCGGCTGATCGCGCGGCGCCAACGCAATTTGCGTCAGCTCATCCCCACGGGCCGCGCTTGCGCGCGCCGTCGCGCGGCTGGTCCCACGGGCCTTGCGGACGGTTGCGCCGGGGCGAGACCAGTTCGGGCGCTGGGGCTGCCGCACGGCCGCCGAACCGTTCGGCGAGCGCGGCGATGCGGTTCTGCGTCGAGGGGTGGGTCGAGAACAGGTTGTCCGCGCCGCGCCCGGCCAGCGGGTTGATGATGAACATGTGCGCCGTGGCCGGATTGCGCTCGGCCTGCATGTTGACGCGCCCGCCGCGCGCATAGGCGTCGATCTTCTGCAGCGCCGAAGCGAGCGCGGCCGGATCGCCGGAGATTTCCGCGCCGCCAGCGTCGGCTTCGTATTCGCGGCCGCGGCTGATCGCCATCTGCACCAGCGCAGCGGCCATGGGGGCGAGAATCACGATGGCGATGACACCGATCACGCCGCCGGGGCGCTCGCGGTCATTGCCGCCGAAGAGGAAGGCGAAGTTGGCGAGCGCCGAGATTGCGCCGGCGATGGTGGCGGTGACCGTCATGGTGAGCGTGTCGCGGTTCTTCACGTGCGCCAGCTCATGGCCCATCACGGCGCGGATCTCGCGCCGGTCGAGCATGGCGAGCAGGCCAGTCGTGGCGGCGACGGCCGCGTGGGCCGGATCGCGGCCGGTTGCGAAGGCGTTGGGCTGGTCGCTCTCGATGATGGTGATCTTCGGCATGGGCAGGCCGGCGCGCTGGGCCATCTCGCGGACGTCGCCGGCATAGGCGCGCACGCGTGCGTCCGGGTGGTTCGTGGGAACCTCCTGCGCCCGGTACATGGAGAGCACGATCTTGTCGGCGTTCCAGTAGCTGATGACGTTGCCGACCAGCGCCAGGGCAAGGGCGATCGCCATGCCGGTCGGGCCGCCGATCAGGTAGCCGACGCCGACGAACAGGGCCGTCAGGGCGGCGAGGAGCATGAAAGTCTTGATGTGGTTCATGACCACATATCTGGCCCTTCGCGCGGCGCGCTCAAGATGCCGGAAATGTAACGGTATGTCGAACCGGTCACGGATTCGCCAGCCGAGGCCTGCGCCTTGTTTCCACGGGCGTCAGGGAGGGTCGGGGCGAAGCTGAAGCATGTCGGAGAAGAAGGAATCGCCGCCGCGGTCGCGTTACGGAGGCTGTCGACGCGCCAGGTCGCCCTGAAGCCGGCGACCCAGAAATCCCATGCGCGGCTGGAGGGCATTGGCGAGGCGGCGGGTGTCGCAGGATTGCTCAAGCCGACGGTTGGCGAGGGGAATTGGTCGCGGCCCCCGTACGACGCGGGCGCAGACCGAAAGCCAGCCTCAACGGATCACTGACCCGGATGACGAGGTGGTAGATCGTCAATGGAGTGAGCGCGGTGAAGGCCAGCAGGAGAGGATACTCCACCCAACCGGGCGCGCCGAGCTCAAAGAGACCCAGGCCCGCAGCGATGATGACGGGCTGGTGCATCAGGTAGACCGGCATGATGGCGTCGCTGAGATAGCGCAGCGCGGGTGAATCGCGGTTGAGCAGGTCCTGCGCGATTGCAAGGATTGCGAACACTGCGAGCGCGCCTGGCTTGAGGCCGTCTCGATCGCCGTGGCGGCGAGCGCAGCGGCCATCGCTGCGAGCGCAGCGGGCGCGAGCCAGACGCGGGCCTTTCGCAGCTTTGTCCAGACTGCGTCGGCACGCGCCAGCATCAGACCCGCAAGGAAGGCCGGAATGGCGCGGACATGGCCCGCCGGATCGTCGATCAGCATGTCCGAGCGCCCGAAGACCGGCTTCAGAAGCGCGTCCGACACGACGAACAACACCGCCATGGCTGCAACAAGGATGACAACGGGAGCAGCCGCAAACAGCGCTTCTGCGTGCCTCCATGCCCTTGGCGCAAATCTCCAGGCCAGCGCCGCCGTCATCGCGTAGCAGAAAAGGTAGGGAAGGAACCACACATGGCCGAGGTCAGGCAGGTGATAGCCGTAGACCGTGTGGGCGTGCATCGGCGTGTGCATCACATAGACGAGGTAGTCCTGTCCGCGCGCCAGGGGGTCGGTCATGTACCACATGGGCGGGACGAGCAGCAGCGCCGCCATCGCAAAGGGGACGCCGAGGCGCAGGAAGCGGTTGACGGTGAATCCTGTGAGGTCGCGGTTCTGGAGCATGAAGCGCGTTGCGGCGCCGCCGATAAAGAAGACGAGCGACATGCGCCAGGGGCTCAGTGCTTCGACCAGCAGCTCGCCCCATAGGCCGGCATGCTCGCTCTGCACGCGCCATGCGGTTGTCCGGTAGACATAGGTGACGTGCGTCAGGATCAGCAGGCCCAGCGCAGTCACGCGGAGCCAGTCGAGGTCGAGTCTGCGTCCCGAGGCTGGCCCGCCGGACATGGTTTATTACTCGCCGCGCTGTCCTTCGTCGAGGGCATGCAGGGCGAGCGCCATCCGGCGCGAGGGCGAGCTCCGGTCCGAGGCCGCTACTGCACGTTAACCGTGATTCGCTCCGACATGATCGGCGTCGGCTTGTGCAGCTCGTGGTTCATGTCGCCGAGCACCAGCTGCAGCGTGTGCGGACCGGGGCTCAGCTGCAGGACAACCTCGGTCTGCCCACCGCCGAAATGCATGTGCTGCTCGTCATTCGGAATCGCGAACTGCTTTTCCTCTTCGGTGAGCTCTTCATCGATGATGAGGTGGTGATGTCCGGTATTGGGTTTGTCGACCAGCGCCGGCGCGATCCCGATGCCGCTCGCGCCGAACACGACGCGGAAGGATTGCGGCACCGTCATGCCGTCGCGGAGGTTCACGAAATAGACCATCGGGCCCGGTGCGCCGTGGATCTTCACCCCTTCGGCGTCGCGGGCGGCCAGCGCCTCTGCGACAGCAGCATCAGTGGCGGCCTTCAAGGCCGCCGGATCAGGCGCGGCGGCGTCCGAACTGGTGGTCGCGCCATTACAGGCGGCAAGAGCGAGAGCGGAAACTGCGAGAAGCGCGGCAAGACGCATGGTGGGTCCCTCTGTTTGGCCGCTGCATAGCATGCGACCCCGATGGAGGAAGGGGTCGGCGAGGTGAAATCACGTTCAAGCCAGGTCGCACGCGCGTGACCGGCCTCACAACACGATCATCCGGCAAGTAGCCCGATCACGCCCTGAAGCCACGGGTCAGTTGAGGATCGCCGCCATCAGGAGTCCGTCGCCACGCGTTAGCATGCCGAACCTGTTCCAGGCGCCAAGCGTCACCAGCTTGCCCTGTTCAAGGTAAGGCGCGATCGACGCGCCCTGAATCAGCAGCGCCACATTGAAATCGGGCGGATCGGTGAGCAGCCTGCGCAGGTTGATACCTACGCCTGTGGCAGCGCCTTCAGGCCCCGGCGGAGTGCGCCAGAACGGGACGAGCGCGCGGCCCTCCAGCATCTCCTCGATTTCGGCCAGCACCTCCTGCCAGCCCGCAGCGACTTCCGCCGTGATCGCGATGCCAAACGAAGAGGTCTGCAATGGATTGGGCAGCCATTCATGATCGTTGTCCGTCTCGGCCATCAATTCAGGCCAGAATTTCCGGTTGTGCATGATCATCGAGCGGAAATGATCGAGCGCCTTGCGCGTGCGCGTCGCATCGGGCTTGCCATCGAGCGCAACCAACAACGCGGCGAGCTGGTCGATCATGTCGTCGGTCCCGAACAGCGGGTCCGGCGCGCCGACGGCGCCCGCAGCGGCCATCTGTTGCCGCCCCTCGAACACGGTCCTGATTGCCGATGTCGGATCGACGGACAGCACCATTTCGCTTGCGCCTGACACAAGGTGGACATAGGCGGCGAGCCATTCCGCATCCGCCGTGTCGAACCGGATCTTGCCATCGAAACGTTCCCAGTCTGCTTGTGCGCCCATGCTCTCGAGGATCACACGCAGCGACTCCCACTCTGCACGCGTGCGGTCGCCATCGATGTCGAACCACAAGACGTCGAGTGAAAGTTCGGTGGCGAACTCACCTTCGGTGGCGGCAGCGAGCGCCGTACTCGCGCCATCAAGATGCTGGAGCGCGCCCTTCAGCGCCGACTCGATGAAGTCGGGGCTGAACTTTGCCTTCGGGTTGGGCGGCAGCGGCGCCGCCATGCCGGGGATAAAGGGTACGCTGCCGTCATAACTCGCATAGCGTGTGTGGAGCATCGTCTCGATCGCGCGCAGGAAGCGGATGCCGCCGAGCTGGAAACTGGTCTCCGGTGTGCGCGGTCTACTCGCGAGGGCGGCATCTGCGGCTGCAAGACCGTCGCTGGCCAGAATCATCTCGACCGCCCGCTTGTCCGGCGAGGCCGCTGGCGCCTGTGGCCCCTGGCAGGCAGAAATCATCAAGGCGAGACAAATCATTCCGATTGTCTTCATCTGCGCACCTGTCCCGGAGCCCGATATGTTGGGCCTTTGCGTACTCTAGCGCCCCCAAAGCTAGACGCAGGAAAGAAACTCAGCGTATTCGAATTTTCATGCTTTGTTCACGAGAACATTTGTAGTACGTACATAGCAGGACGAGCTGGGAATCGGACGGATTTGCCGCCCTACAGCCAGCATGGCACATGAGGAGTCGAAAATGGCGGGCGCCGCTCTGAAGCTGGTGGAAGACAAGGGCATGGACAAGCAGAAGGCGCTGGAAACGGCCCTCGGCCAGATCGAGCGCAATTTCGGCAAGGGCTCGATCATGCGCCTTGGCGAACAGAAAGCCATGGACATCGAGGCGCTGTCGACCGGCTCGCTCAGCCTCGATGTGGCATTGGGCATCGGCGGCCTGCCGCGCGGCCGCATCATCGAGATCTACGGGCCTGAAAGCTCGGGCAAGACCACGCTGGCGCTGCATGTGATCGCCGAAGCGCAGAAAAGTGGCGGCGTCGGCGCCTTCGTGGACGCCGAGCACGCGCTCGACCCTGTCTATGCCGGCAAGCTGGGCGTTGACCTCGACGACCTGCTGGTGTCGCAGCCGGACACGGGCGAGCAGGCGCTCGAGATTGCCGACACGCTCGTCCGCTCCGGCGCGGTGGACGTGCTGGTGATCGACTCGGTCGCGGCGCTGACCCCGCGGGCGGAACTTGAAGGCGAAATGGGCGACTCGCTCCCCGGCCTTCAGGCGCGCCTGATGAGCCAGGCGCTGCGCAAGCTCACCGCCTCGGTCTCCAAGTCCAAGACGATGGTGATATTCATCAACCAGATCCGCATGAAGATCGGCGTGATGTATGGCTCGCCGGAAACCACGACGGGCGGCAACGCGCTGAAATTCTATGCCTCGGTGCGCCTCGACATCCGCCGCGTCGGCTCGATCAAGGACCGCGACGAGGTGATCGGCAACGAGACGCGGGTGAAGGTCGTCAAGAACAAGGTGGCGCCGCCGTTCCGCCAAGTCGATTTCGACATCATCTACGGCGAGGGCATATCCAAGACGGGCGAATTGCTCGATCTCGGGGTCAAGGCCAACATCGTCGAGAAGTCAGGCTCCTGGTTCTCCTATGGCTCGCAGCGCATCGGGCAGGGCCGCGAGAACGCCCGCAAATTCCTCAAGGAAAATCCCGCCATGGCGGCGGAGATCGAGGAGGCCATTCGCCGCAATTCCGGCGTGCTGGGCGAGAGCCTGCTCGTCGAGGGCAAGGAAGAGGACGACGAAGAATAGGCGGCTGCGGCTCCGCCGCCAAGTTTGCGCCCGATGGCGCGGGAAACGCCGGCTCTGTGGCCGGCGTTTTCTTTTTGGGGTGGCGCACCGCCGGGCTTGTCGGCGCGCCGCCTTGGCGGACGGCCAAGGCCGCCTTATACCGCCCCCAGGGTTCCCGCGTCCGGCTGGGACGCTGGCCGGAACCCCAGCCGACCCGACGTGGGAGCAAGGCCTCCGCCGATGCATGGCGGCCCGGCGCCCGCGCCCCTATCTAGGACTTCCGACTGGAGCCGCCGATGACGTCCAAGACTCAGCCTGCGAAATCCGGACACCCGGCGGGCGTCAACGCCATCCGCGCCGCTTTCCTCGACTATTTCGCCAAGGCCGGCCACGCCGTGAAGCCGTCATCCTCGCTGGTGCCGCAGGGCGATAACACGCTGCTCTTCACCAATGCCGGCATGGTGCAGTTCAAGAACATCTTCACCGGCGCGGAGAAGCCCTTTGCCCCACGCGCGGCGACGTCGCAGAAATGCGTTCGCGCCGGCGGCAAGCACAACGACCTCGACAATGTCGGCTACACGGCGCGGCATCTCACCTTCTTCGAGATGCTCGGCAACTTCTCGTTCGGCGACTATTTCAAGGAACTGGCGATCGAGCATGCCTGGACCCTGGTTACGCGCGACTTCGGCCTGCCGAAGGACAAGCTGCTGGTCACGGTCTATCACGACGACGATGAGGCGGCCGGCTACTGGAAGAAGATCGCCGGGCTGCCAGACTCGAAGATCATCCGGATCGCGACCAACGACAATTTCTGGATGATGGGCGACACGGGCCCGTGTGGGCCGTGCTCGGAAATCTTCATCGATCGCGGCGAGCACATCTGGGGCGGGCCTCCCGGGTCTCCCGAACAGGACGGCGACCGGTTCCTCGAATTCTGGAACCTTGTCTTCATGCAGTTCGAGCAGTTCAACGACGGTCGCCCGCGCGTGCCGCTGCCGAAGCCGTCGATCGACACCGGCATGGGCCTCGAGCGCATCTCTGCAATCATGCAGGGCGTGGATTCGGTGTTCGAAACCGATCTCTTCGCAAACCTCATCGCGGCCGGCGAGGAACTCTACAAGGTGAAGGCGCAGGGCGACCAGACCGCTTCCTTCCGCGTGATCGCGGACCACCTGCGCTCGGCCTGCTTCCTCATCGCCGATGGCGTCTCGCCCTCGAACGAGGGCAGGGGCTATGTGCTCCGCCGCATCATGCGCCGCGCCATGCGTCACGCCCACATCCTCGGCACGCGCGAGCCGAACATGTACCGTCTCGTCGGCGCGCTCGCCAAGGAGATGGGCGAAGCCTATCCGGACCTCATCCGCGCCCAGCCCGCCATCGAAAGCGCTTTCAGCCAGGAAGAGCAGAGCTTCCAGCGCACGCTCGGCCGCGGCCTTGCGCTGCTGGATGAGGAGACCGCCGCGCTCGGAAAGGGCGGCGTGCTCAAGGGCGAGGTCGCCTTCAAGCTCTACGACACCTACGGCTTCCCGCTTGACCTCACGCAGGACGTGCTGCGCGCGCGCGGCATGACGGTGGACGAGCCCGGCTACGAGGCTGCGATGAAGGAGCAGCGCGAGCGCAGTCAGGAGCACTCCAAATTCGCGGCCGGCGATGGTTCGGGCGAGATCTGGTTCGCGGTGCGCGATGCGTCCGGCGCGACAAACTTCCAGGGCTATGAAGCGGAGGAAACCTCCGGACGACTCGTCACCGCGCTCGCCGGCGGCGCGCAGGTCAAGGCGCTCAAGGCAGGCGACAGGGCCGAACTGGTTTTCGACCAGACGCCGTTCTACGCGGAGTCCGGCGGTCAGGCGGGTGACAAGGGCGAGATCTTCTTCCCCGGCGGCGGCCGCTTCCGCGTCGATGATGTGCAGAAGCGGGCGAGCGATGTTTTCGCGCATGTGGGTGAAATGCTCTCCGGCGGCGCCAAAGTTGGCGACGTCGCCGAACTGAAGATCGATCGCATCCGCCGTGCGCGCATCCGCGCCAACCATTCGGCGACGCACCTGCTGCATGCGGCGCTGCGCAACCGGCTCGGCAAGCACGTCACGCAGAAGGGCTCCCTGGTCGAGGCCGACTATTTCCGCTTCGATTTCTCGCACACGGCGCCGATGACGCGCGAGGACATCGAGGCCGTCGAGGCCGAGGTGAACGCCGTGATCCGCCAGAATGCGCCGGCGGAAATCCGCGTGATGGCGCCGGAGAAGGCGATCGAGGCCGGCGCGATGGCGCTTTTCGGCGAGAAGTATGGCGATGAGGTCCGCGTCCTCCGCCTCGGCAATTCTGTGAGTGAGGCGAGCGCGCCTTATTCCGTGGAACTCTGTGGCGGCACGCATGTCGCGCGCACCGGAGACATCGCGGTGTTCGTGGTAACCTCCGAAGGCGGCGTCGCGCAGGGCGTGCGCCGCATCGAGGGTGTCACCGGCGCTGCAGCGCTCGATTTCCTGAAATCGCGCGCCGCCATCGCGCGCGAGATCGCCGATCAGTTCAAGGTTCCGCTGGCCGATGCGCCCGCGCGGGTCGCCGCGCTCGCGGATCAGCGCAAGAAGCTCGAGGCCGAGCTCGCTGACGCGCGCAAGAAACTCGCAATGGGAGGCGGTGGAGCGGCCTCCGGACCTGAAGACATCAATGGGGTCAAGTTCATCGGCAAGGTGGTCGATGTGCCGGCGAAGGACCTTAAGGGGCTTGCCGACGACGCCAAGAAGTCACTTGGCTCAGGCGTCGCCGTGTTTGTCGCAACGTCCGAAGGCAAGGCAACCGTCGTCGTGGGCGTGACCGACGACCTGACGAAGCGCTTTCCTGCGGGCGATCTCGTCACGAGGGCGGTGCAGGCCGTCGGCGGCGCCAAGGGCGGCGGCCGTCCGGACATGGCGCAGGGCGGCGGCCCTGACGGCGAGAAGGCTGCCGACGCCATCGCAGCTGTGAAGGCCGCGCTGGCCGGATAGAACGCGCAGTTTGACGGCGGCGCGCGCGGCTTTCATACTTCCCAGAAAGCAGGGGAAGGCGAATGCGTCTTCATCATGTTGTAGGCATGTGTCTGCTGGCGCTGACACCGGCATGCACGTCGGCGCCGCCAGGCGCCGAGAACCTTCCTCCAGTGCAAGAACCGCTTTGCGCGCCCGGCGTTTCGCTGGGCAAGGTCGTGATCGCGCCGCTTACGCGCTGGCGCTCTGACCAGAAGGAGCCTGAGGTGCGCGAGGCGATCGCCATGAGGGCCATCAAGGCGGTCGCGCCCGCCATAGCTTGCGCCTCCGCATCGCGGGTTCTGGAGATCGCTCCCGATGCTGGTCCGGGCGGCGCCATAGCCTCTGCCAAGGCAGATGGCGCCACGACGCTGCTGTTGGTCCGCATCGAAGAGCTTGGTCCGATCGCCATCCTCTCCTTTCCTGCGCTGTGGAGCACATGGAGCGATGTGAAATTCACGCTCGACGCCGTCGCCGTGCAGACGGGGGAAAGCCTCCGGAGCATTCCCCATCACAGGCAGAAGGGCGGCGCATTCGAAGCGCGCGGGCTAGAGCCGCTTCAGGGGGAAATGGAAGCTGCGTTGAAGGATGTCATTCTCGGCGGTCGGTAGCGCAAATGAAAAGGCCCGCGGATTTTCCGCGGGCCTTTGCAGTCCTGGCTGGCGTGCGCCTTACTTCGACATTGCTTCCTGGAAGTTGGACGCAATCTTCTCGATGAAGCCTTCTGTGGTGAGCCACGGCTGATCCGGACCGATCAACAGCGACAGGTCCTTCGTCATGAAGCCCGCTTCCACGGTGGCGATAACCGTCTTTTCGAGGGTTTCCGAGAACCTGGCGAGGTCCGCATTGCCGTCCAGCTTTGCGCGGTGGGCGAGGCCACGCGTCCAGGCGAAGATCGAGGCGACCGAGTTGGTCGAGGTCGACTTGCCCTGCTGGTGCGCACGGTAGTGACGGGTCACGGTGCCATGGGCGGCTTCGGCTTCCACCGTCTTTCCGTCCGGCGTCATCAACACCGACGTCATCAGGCCGAGCGAGCCGTAGCCCTGGGCCACGGTGTCGGACTGCACGTCGCCATCATAGTTCTTGCACGCCCAAACATAGCCGCCCGACCATTTCAGCGACGCCGCCACCATGTCGTCGATCAGGCGATGCTCGTACGTGCCGCCGAATTCCTTGAACTTGTCGGCGAACTCGGCGTCGAACACCTCTTGGAAGATGTCCTTGAAGCGGCCGTCATACGCCTTGAGGATCGTGTTCTTGGTCGAGAGGTAGACCGGCCACTTCCGCTGCAGGCCAAAGTTGAACGAGGCGCGGGCGAAGTCGCGGATGGACTTGTCGACGTTGAACATGCCCATGGCGATGCCGGGGCTGGAGAAGTTGAACACTTCGTGCTCGATCGGTTCGCCGCCGCCTTCGGGCGTGAACTTGATGGTAAGTTTACCAGGACCGGGCACCTTGAAATCCGTCGCGCGATACTGGTCGCCGAAGGCGTGACGGCCGACCACCACCGACTGTGTCCAGCCTGGAACCAGCCGCGGCACGTTCTTCATCACGATGGGCTCGCGGAAGACGACGCCATCGAGGATATTGCGGATCGTGCCGTTGGGCGACTTCCACATCTTCTTGAGGTTGAACTCCTTCACGCGGGCTTCGTCCGGCGTGATCGTCGCGCACTTCACGGCGACGCCATACTTCTTGGTCGCTTCCGCCGAGTCGATCGTCACCTGGTCGTTGGTCGCGTCGCGGTTCTCAATCGACAGGTCGTAATACTTCAGGTCGATATCGAGATAGGGCAGGATCAGCCGCTCCTTGATAAGCGCCCAGATGATGCGGGTCATCTCGTCGCCGTCCATTTCCACGACGGGGTTTGCAACCTTGATGACGGCCATGGCAGTGCTCCTGAAACGCAATTCCGGGCGGCTATACCAGACGGACGGCGATGCACAATGGTCCGAAAAAAGCCATTCGCAGGCGCCGCGAACTGCAGAGCATTCCGTTCGATCGGGTTCCACCCTAGAAGGCCAGTATGACGTCTACCGCCTTCATCCTCGTCGCCCCGCAGATGGGCGAGAATATCGGCGCGGCAGCGCGCGTGATGGCCAATTTCGGGCTTGCCGACCTGCGGCTCGTCGCCCCGCGCGATGGCTGGCCCAATCCGGCGGCCGAGACGATGAGCGCGGGCGCGTTACCGGATGTGGTGACCGTCACTGTGTTCGAGACGGTGGAGCAGGCCATTGCGGATTGCGGCTTCGTCCTTGCGACGACAGCGCGTCCGCGCGGGATGGAGAAGCCCGTCTTCGGCGCCGCCGAAGCGGTTGTGCGTGTCCGTGCTTTGCCAGTTCGCGCGGGCGTCCTGTTCGGCGCTGAGCGGGCAGGGCTGCCGAACGAAGCGGTTGCGCTGGCCGACGCCATCCTTTCCTTCCCCGTCGCGGCTGGTTTTGCCTCGCTCAACCTCGCTCAGGCCGTGGCGCTGATCGCGCATGCCATTGTCGAGGCCGGCGCCAGCGGCCCTCCGCCGGCGTTCGAGGGCGTCGATGCGCCGGCGCCGCGCCACGAACTCATCGCGATGATGGAGCATTTCGAAGCGGAGCTTGATCGCGCGGGCTTCTTCTTTCCGCCGGAGAAGCGCGCGCCGATGGTGCAAAACCTGCGCAATGCCTTCACGCGGGCAGGGTGGACGTCACAGGAGGTCTCGACCTTCCGGGGAGCGGTCAAGGCGCTCGCGCTCGGCCGCGGAAAGGCGCGCATAAGCCGCCCTGACTAATCCCGTCTCTCGGCTCGGCAGGCGAGCTGCTCCGTTGGGGTCAGCGCCTTGCTGGCTCGCGGCCGTCAGCCGCTTAAGCTTGTCCGGAGGGTGGCCTTCAGGACACGCCCGGTGGACGGTGGAGGGAAGCATGCTGAAGACTGTGTTGGTATCCGCGTTGGCAGCGGCGTCCGGCTTTGCCGGATGGATGGGGGGCAGCATCTGGCCCGCCCCGCCCGAATGGAAGGATGCGGTCGACCGTACCGCAACCGACCTGCGCGCCCGGTTCAGGTTGGAACGGGTCAGCTTCGATGGACTGCGCGATTTGCTTCCCGCAGAGCGCTTTGCGGAGATCAAGAGTGAGATGACGCAGCTTGCGGTCGCGACAGGGGAGTTGATCGTCGTCGATCGCTCGCCCGGCACGCTTGAGGAGCAGCTCGACAACCTCGCGCTCGATGCGGCGTCGGCCGTGCCGGATGGCATGGAGGTGATGACGCTTCCGGCCGCGCCGCCGCCCGCTGCGACCGCCGGCGCAACGCCTGAAGCCGGCGCGACCGCAGCGAAGACCCCGCCTGCGCCATCGCCGGTTCCGTCTCCGCCCGGCGCGACGCAGGTGGTCGTTCCCTCGGCGCCGCCCGCCGTGGTGTCGCAAGTTTTTCCGGCGAAGCTCGAACTATGCCCGCGCATGGATGTGTCGAACGCGCCGTCGAGCGCGCAGGGCGTGGTCAGCAACTATCGGCAGTTCGTGCGCGTGAAGGAGGCGCGAATCGCAATTTTCCCGACGCCGGGCGCTTGCCTGTCGTCAGGCTTCGGTCCGCGCAATGACCGGCCGCACAAGGGGCTCGATTTCCACGCGGATGTCGGCGTCCCGGTCCTGGCCGGCGGCGATGGCCAGATCGTCGAGATCAAGTACCGCGAGGATTACGGCAACATGATCCTGATCGATCACGGCGGCGGCGTGTTCACGCGCTATGCGCATCTGGCGTCTTTCGCGCGTGGCCTCTCTTCCGGCGTCACCGTGAGAGCCGGCGATCCGCTCGGGCTGATGGGCAATTCGGGGAGCTACCAGATCCCGATCCACCTCCACTACGAGTTGCTGATCGGCGATTACAACACGCCCAAGGGATCGTTTGGCCTTCAGCCCGCTGATCCCTTCTCATTTCCGGCGGCGCCGTAAGGCGCCAGCAGAAATCTGCGTGAGAACTAGAAATCTAGTTGACAGGGATATCGACAATCGGCAAAGGTCGGGACACCTAAGGAACTAGTTGTTCCGGCGCAGGTCAGGGCGTCGAGCAAGAGCCAAAGGCCAGAAGAAGCACGGAGAAGACCCGGACCGCCGGGCCCCACAAAAGAGAAACACGCCATGCCGAAGCCAAAATCCGACGTCCTGACCGAAGCCGAACAGCGCGTGATGCGCGTGCTGTGGGAGAAGGGGGAGGCTAGCGTTCGCGACGTGACAGACGCGCTCGAAGCCACCTATCCCGTCGCCTACAACACCGTACTGACGCTTCTGCGTATCCTGACAGAGAAGGACTATGTCGTTCCGCGGCAGGACGGCCGCGCCTTCATCTACAAACCCACCGTATCGCGCGCCGAGGCCCGCTCGCGCGCGCTGCGGAAGGTCGTGTCGACCTTCTTCGAGGGGTCGCCCACCGCCCTTGCCCAGCATCTCATCAGAAGCGAGACCCTGAGCCCGGACGAACTCCAGGCGCTAAAGGACGAACTCGACAGCATCTCCCCGGAGGATGGCAATGACTGACATGAGCCTGTCGCAGACCCTGGTTTTCGGGCATCTCTGGCAGAGCGTCACCGTCGCCGCGGTGCTTGCCGCTGCGCTGATCATCGGCAAGCGTATGCGCGGCTCGGCCCGCTATGGCCTCGGCGTCGCTGCCTTCGTCACGAGCCTCGCCCTGCCGCTCGCCGCCTTCATCCCGGGCGAAAACATCGTCGCCATGCTGCTGAAGCAGCTCAACGCGCCCGTGTCGATCGAAGTCGCCGCGCCCGGTCAACCCGCCGCGCCGGTCGCTGCCCTGTCAGTAGCAGAGCCGGCGCCGGTTGAGCCTGCCGCGCCTGTGATTGTCGATGGCGTCGAGCTTGGGCCCGTGGGTCTCGAGTCTGTCCCCATGGCTGCGCCGACGCCATCTATGTCGACGGTGGGTGCGTTTGGAAGCGCATCGGCTGCGCCTTCGGTCCTGATGACCCTGCCGGCGCTCGCGCTGCCGGATATCGGCCTGCCGTTGCTCGTCATCTGGCTCGGCGTGGCCGCCTTCCTGTTGGTGCGCACCGTCCGCGACCTTTTCGCGGTGGAACGCCTCGTCGCCCGCGCGCGCCCGGCCGATCTGCCGCCAGCGCTCAGGTCGCGCTTCGAAGGCGTCCGCGTCGTCGTCAGCGCCGACGCGCCAGGCCCGATGGCCGCCGGCCTGCTGCGCCCCTCAATCGTCCTGCCTGAAGCGATCGCCCTCGGCTCGCCCGGCATGGCGGCGCTGCTCGAGCATGAGCACGCCCACATTCGCCGCCACGACATGCTGGCGGCGCTGGCGCAGCGTGTCGTGCTTGGCCTGTTGTGGTGGAGCCCGGCCCTCCACTGGATCAGCCGTCGCATCGACGAGGAACGCGAAGTCGCGTGCGATGAAGCCGCTGTCGACCGCACCGGCGATCCCAAGGCGTTCGCTCGCTCGCTGACCAAGCAGGCCGAGAACCAGCTGTGGGTTCGTGCTCCGCGCCTCGCCGTCGGCGCCATCGGCCCGCGCTCGCACTTCGGCCGCCGTGTGCGCCGGCTCATAGACCTAGCCAAGACCGGCGGATCGCCGGCGCGCTATTCCGGCCGCCTCGCCTTTGCAGGCCTTGCCGTCGCCGTAGGTGTCGCCGCCATGGTTACCCCGCGCTTCACCGCCAACGCACAGCAACCGGATCAGAACGGGTCGATCAATCTTGTTGATCCGAGCGCGGTCGAACTCGCTCGCGACGACAACCAGCCGCCTAAGCCATCAGAGCGTCTCGACGGCGCAGGGCCCGGCGATCCCGACTTCAGCTTTGAATTCAACGGCGAAGAGTTCGCGGCGTTCGGCAAGGAAATCGAGGCGATGATGGCCGAAATCGGCCCCGAACTCGAGGCGATCATGGCAGAGCTTGGGCCCGATCTCGATGCCGAAATGGCCGGCCTCTCGACCGAACTGGCGGCCATCGGCGTCGATATCGGCGCGATGGTGAGCCAGGACGTCCTCGCGCATATGCCGGAGATTATGGAAGAGGTCCGCCGCGCGCTCGAAGAGGCTGGCGTGGATGCAGACGGCATTCACGGCCTTGACGCGCTGACGGACGCCGAACGGGACGAGGTTCGCGCGGCGCTGCAGGAAGCCCGCGAGGAGATGAAGCACGCGCTGGGGCCGGAGCTTCGGGCCGAGATCCAGGCGGCGATGGACGAGGCGCGCCGCGAGATCGCGGACAATCGCGAGGAAATCGCGGCAGCCATGCGCGAACAGCACAGCAGCCTTGCGATCGCCAAGGAAGCCCTGGCGGCGGCCCGCGACGAGCTCAAGGCTGCGCGCGAGCGTGGCGACTTCAACGCGACCTCGCCTGACGGGATCGGCCTGGACATCACCCGCGACGTGCTCGACCAGCTGCGCAAGGCCGGCGTTCCGCTCGATGATGCAACGCTCGACGGGGGCAGGGGCATCCGCATCGCCATGGCGGGCCATGCCGAAGCGCGCCAGCTGATCGATGCTGCTGACGACTGCCATATGCCCGCGCTCAACAAGCTTCTCTTCGAGAAGAAGTTGAACGCCAACGCGATGGTTCCTGGCGTCGGTTCGGCCCTGATGGGCGCGGCGGACTCGAATTGCATCGAGGCCGCCCGCGCGCTGATCAACGCCGGCGCCGACATCGACAGCGGCTTTCCGGGCCAGGGCACGCCGCTTTCCATCGCGGCGGCCAATGGCTCGCGGGAGATGGTGCAGCTGCTCCTCGACCGGGGCGCGAAGGTCGACGCGTCGATGCCCGGCCGCAACACCCCGCTCGTCGAGGCCATCCGCGAAGGCGATCTCGCGATTGTGAAGACGCTTGTCGACAAGGGCGCCAACATCAGCCGGAAATCGCCTGTCACCGGCAGCCGCACTCCGCTCGATATCGCGGAGCGCCACGGAGAAGCCGAAATCGCCGCCTACCTGCGCAGCAAGGGCGCGGTTGCTTCCAATCCTTCGACGTATTGACGCGGCCTGCGTTAACGCGACCTAAGGACGACGGACGCAGACCGGGCTAAGAGCGAGAATGCCGCGTGAGTGCGGCATTCTTGAATCCGGGACGAACGGCGCGTTCTGGGCAGTTGCGTGTCCTCCCAAGGTTCGCGGCTGAAGATACGCCGCGCGGGGACGAACGATGCCGCAGCGGACACGAAACGCATGGCGCACGGGCGGCCTGATGCTGGCCGGCGGCTTGATGTTCGTGGCGCCGTCGCCTCCCGCTCTCGCGCAGGATAGCGAGCCGGCCGCCGCCGCGCAGGCGCAGGTTTATGAACCCGCCTTCTTCGCCCGCTTTGCGCCACAGACGGCAGCAGACATGGTCCGCAACGTTCCGGGATTCCGGATCAGTGGAAACAACAATGACCAGCGCGGTTTTGGGCAGGCCCGCCAGAACGTCCTGATCAATGGCCGGCGCGTGTCGGGCAAGGCGAACGACGCCGCCACCGCGCTCGGCCGGATCAGCGCCGAAAGCGTCATCCGGATCGAGATCATCGACGGCGCGACGCTCAACATTCCGGGCCTCTCGGGACAGGTGGCGAATGTCGTCGCGCGGGTGGAGGCCCTGAGCGGCAACTGGGAGTGGAGGCCGGAATTCCGCGAGAGTGAGCAGCCCTCCTTCTTTCGCGGCTCGGTCTCCGCAAGCGGAAAGACGGAGGATGGCTGGTCGTGGGCGGCTGAACTCGGCGGCTTCGAGTTCAACAGCGGCGATTTCGGCGTCGGTATCATCAGCGGCGGCGTCGGGAACGTCACCGAGCTTCGTCGCGAGGGGTTCACAGGTTCGGGCGACGGACCGAATCTCGCGGCGACGTTGACGTATGAAGCGACTGACGGCGCCATCGCCAACCTCAACCTGGCGCTCAATGCATTCAATTTTGTCGGGCGCGAGGACTCCTTCCGCGATCCGGCCGCCAGCCCGCCCTCCTTCCGCGCCTCGAATTTCGGCGAGGACGAGGTCCGTGGCGAGATCGGCACCGACTACGAGTTCGATCTCGGTCCCGGCCGGCTCAAGCTCATCGGCCTTCGGCGATCCGGTCAGGAAGACGACTATGCTCGTGTCGAATCCTTCGATGAGGCCGGTGCCTATACTCCCGATTCCGGCGCGCGCGTGGTCGGGCGCGCCGAGACAGGCGAAAGCATCCTGCGCGGCGAGTACGGGCTCAGCGCCCTTGACGGCGACATTCAGCTGGCCGTGGAAGGCGCTTTCAATTTCCTCGATCTCGCCACCGATTTTGGCCAACGCCAGCCCGACGGCAGCTATCTCATGAGCGCCTTGCCTGACGGCACGGCGCGGGTGGAGGAGCGACGCGCAGAGACCAATCTCTCCTACAGCCGCCAGCTCGACAGCGCGTGGAGCCTGCAGAGTTCGCTTGGGGTCGAATACTCCGAACTGGCGCAGACGGGCGCCAATGGACAGACCCGCGAATTCGTCCGTCCCAAGGGGTTCGTGTCCCTCGCCTGGAAGCCCGACGACGATTTCGACCTGAACCTGAAGGTCGAGCGCGAGGTGGGTCAGCTCGACTTCGACGACTTCCTTTCGTCGGTGGACATCCAGAACAACAATCAGTCCTCTGGCAATGTGCAGCTTGTGCCGGAGCAGGAGTGGCAGTTTTCCACCGAGATCAACCGCAAGCTGGGCCGTTGGGGCGCGATCAAGTTCACCAGCCATCTGACCCTGATTGAGGACGTGGTCGACCAGGTGCCGATCGGCGCCAACGGCCAGCCTGCCTCGCTCCTCGCCGACATTCGCGGGCAGGGCGTGGGCAATATCGACACTGCGTGGGCGTTCTCGCCCGCCATTTCGGGCACCATCAACTTCGACCCCCTCGGAGCCAAGGGCCTGCAGGCGGAATTCAACCTGCGCTATCGCATGAGCGAGGTCGAAGATCCGCTGACCGGCCACACGCGCGAGATCAGCAACACGCTCAAGATGTCAGGGCTTCTGGCCCTGCGCTGGGACATTCCCGGTACGACCTGGGTGATCGGCGGCGGCATCGAGGAAAACCAGCGCTATGCGCGCTATCGCCTCGATCAGGTGGCCCGCAACTGGCAGGATCCTTCGATCCTGTTCGCTTCGATCGAGAACAAGGACGTGTTCGGCATGCGCGTCCGCCTGCAGGCATCGAACCTCGCCGACACCTCGGAGAACTTCAAGCGCGAAGTCTATTGCAACCTCAGCTGCGGCGCCGATCCCAACGACGACAGTCCGCGCCTGCGCACCAATCCCATCGACTTCGTCGAAGAGCGCTACCGCCCCTTCGGTCCGATCATTCGCCTCGAAGCCTCCGGCACGTTCTAGGAGTTCAGTGCGCCGTCGGCGCATAGGCCGGATGCAGCGGGCAGGCGGTCGTCATTTCTGTGCCCATGCCGAACCAGGACGGGTTGCACGCCTGCACCTGCAGATAGCCGTCCCACATCATCTTGAGGGCGACCCACAGAATGACCGCGAGGCCGATATAGGCGATCCAGCGATGCCGTTGCAGCAGGCGGGCGATGAAGGTCGCAGCGACGCCCATCAGGATCACGGATAGCGCCAGGCCGAAGATGAGGATGATCGGCGGATGGCCATGCGCCGCGCCAGCCACGGCGAGCACATTGTCGAGCGACATCGAGACATCCGCGACGATGATTTGGATCACGGCGTCGCGCAGCGACTTGCGCTTGCCAACGGGCTGGCCGGCCACAAGCCCGTCTGAGTTGATGTCCACCCCGGTGAGCGCCTCTTCGTCGGCGTGGGGCGGCGAGCGCAGCTCGCGCCACATCTTCCAGCACACCCACAGCAGCAGGATGCCGCCCACGATCAGGAGGCCGATGATGGCCAACAGCTGCGTGGCTACCAGCGCGAACACGATGCGAAGGCCTGTCGCCGCCAGGATGCCGATCATGATCGCCTTGTTCCGCTGCTCCTTCGGCAGGCCGGCCGCGGCAAGGCCGATGATCACGGCATTGTCGCCCGCCAGGACAAGGTCGATCCAGATGATGGTGAAGAAGGCCCCCGCTGTTTCCGGTGAAAACAGGTCAGGCGGAAGCAGGTCGGGCAAAGGCGTCTCCCACAGCGCCTGTCGCCGGGGCGCGCTCCGCTCCCATCCGCGATATGGGGCTGCTTTTCAAGTGGCGAGGCGCCGCGATGTGCGGCGCTGACGGAATCGCGGCCGGCCGACGCCGAAAGAAAAGGGCTCCCCTGAGCGATCAGGGGAGCCCGTCTGTCTTCCAGAAGCGCCTAGCCTAGTTCTTGCCCTTACCGGACTTGGTCGCGGAGACCTTCTTGGCGGCCTCTGCGGCTTCCTGTGCTTCGAGCACGCGGGCGCCGAGCAGGATGCCCGGCAGGGCGTGGTTGCCTTCGTGGCACGCGTATTCGTAGAGCGGATTGCCGAGCGGGCTGAACTCGTATTCGCCGCCCCACGGCTTGTCCCACAGCGTCGGGTCCTCGACGGTGAAGGCGTAATGCAGACGATCCTCGGCAACGCGTGTGAACCGCTCGGTTACCTTGAGGTTTTCCCATGACCCGGCGAACGCCTGCGAACGCGGCAGGTTGATCGTGTCCACCACCAGCGTGTCGCCCTCCCAGCGGCCGATCGAATCCCCGAAATAGGGACGCACGCCGTCGGTGCGATGCTTGCCGTTAAGCCGGATGATGCGCGCGTCATGATTCATCTCGACGGTGATCACCACATGGTCCGGCGACTGCACGAAGTGATAGTTGTTGTTGTAGAACCCGTTCGCGAGCATTGGGGGGCCGCCATTGCGTCCGAAGGAGATCACGCAGCGCTCGCCCAGTGAACGGCGTTCGTAGGTGTCGAAAGCGCCCGAGCCCGGCGGATTCTGCGGCGCAGGCGCCACGACCGCGCCGGCCTTGCGCGGCGGGAACTGGCCGTTCTCCGTGGTGAGGATCGAGGTGCGGCCCACGCCGCCAACACGCATGACATGGTTGCCCGGATCGAGCCAGCCGCGGTTGTAGCCGCCGACGTCGCCGCCGGCAGCGGCAAATTCGGGCCGCACCACCGTGGCGGCCGGTCGATAGTCCGCCGGTGCGTTCGGGTCAGTCGGTGCATCGCCTTCCTCGATCTCGACCTGCACCTGGGCTTCGAGCTTGGCGATTTCCTGCTCATCAAGGGTGAGGCGGTTGCCATACTCGGCGCGGCGGTTGATCGGCGTGATCGAGGCGCTGGACCACACCCCCTGTAGGTCTGGCTGGCCGAAAGCGGTGCGGGGGGCCTTGTAGCCGTCCTTGACGATCGGCGTACCGGGGGCGGGGCCGGTCTGGGCCAAGGCCAGGCCCGTAGCGGCCAGGGCCGTGCCAAGCGCCAAGACAAGAGCAATTCTCACGGATAGCCTCCAGATCTGACCGCATTTGCGGCTTTTCGCGACTTCTAGAGCCTAACTTGCCGCCCCGGCAATGCGACGAAGGCCTCGCGAGCGGTCACACCTCAGCGACCGCTTGACTTTGTCGCAGCAATCCTGTCTTTCCGCCGCTCCTCCGGCCCGCAAAAGCCGGACATGACGGGTTGGTGCGCCGCCGCCGTTGCAATCGTGGGAGCCATAGGGGCCCCACCGGAGCGCGCCGAAATTGAGGTTCCCATGTCTCGGCGCAACAACGCCAAGTACAAGCTCGACCGCCGCGTTGGTGAAAACGTCTGGGGTCGCCCCAAGTCTCCGATCAACAAGCGCCAGTCCCGGCCCGGCCAGCACGGCGCCCGCCGCTCGAACAAGCCGTCGGACTTCGGCCTGCAGCTGATGGCCAAGCAGAAGCTGAAGGGCTTCTACGGCGACATCACCGAGAAGCAGTTCCGCAAGACTTACGAAGAAGCCGCCCGCCGCACCGGCAACACCGCCGAGCTGCTCGTCGGCCTGCTCGAGTCGCGCCTTGATACGGTCGTCTACCGCGCCAAGTTCGTGCCGACGATCTTTGCCGCGCGCCAGTTCGTGAATCACGGTCACGTGACGCTGAACGGCAAGAAGGCCAACATCGCTTCCATGCTGGTCAAGCCCGGCGACGTGGTGCAGGTGCGCGAGAAGTCACGCAACATGGCTCTGGTGATCGAGGCGATGGGTTCTGGCGAGCGCGAAGTTCCTGAGTACGTCGAAGTCGATCAGAAGGCCGGCACTGCCAAGTTTGTCCGCATGCCCGCCCTATCCGACATCCCCTACGCGGCCCGCATGGAGCCCAACCTGGTGGTCGAATACTATTCCTCGTAAGGCGACGCGACTGCAGAACACGAGAGAGGGCGGCCCGGGCAACCGGCCGCCCTTTCGCTTTTCCGGCCGCCCTTCTGATGAGATGGACCTGAAGGCGGTTCGCAGCAGAGTTCGCAGCCTCGGCGGCGCAGAAGCCTTCAGCGTGGACTTCTGGGTTGATGGGATAGCGCCAGAAGGATTGGTGGGGCGAGCAACTCGATCCACATCAGCACGACAAAGAGGGGATGGGGCGCGCCAACAGAGACGTACGAGACGGCACGCCCCATTCCTCCAAGCATGAAGATCGCTAGCATCAGACGGACCAGGCCGAGCCGCTCCTGAAATGAACGCAGGGCCCACAAGCCGGCGCCTCCATACGCGATGAATAGAACCGAATAGAAGCGCATTTCGCTGTCGATGTCGGGACCGCGCAGCCCTGTCAGTGGTCCGACATCTGGCGCGGCAACATGCAAGGTGGTCGTGAATGCGTCGCCGGTCGCGCTTGGCCCAAGCACGAAGATCAACCCTCCGATCAGGAGTGCGGCGCCGGCAAGCAGGACCATTGCGAACCGGAGGATGACAAGACGGGTTGCGAGCATGGCGTTAGCGATTCCCTCCGAGTTCGCGGTTCATCCACGCCACGGCAAACGACACAAAGTCCTGAGCATCGAACAGTTCCGCTTCACATGCGCCGACCATTCCCACGCGGGCAAGTCCGGCGGATTTGTAGTCGAGAAAGATCTGCGGAAAGTAGTCGCCATGAGGCCAGTCGGCGATGCCGTCGGTGTCGTCCAGGCTATCAATCAGGATTTCGCCGGCCCGTGCCGTCACGTAGCGGCGGCGTGCGCGTATCTTGTTGGGAACATCCGCGAGATATTCAGCATAGTGCGTCAGCGTCACCGTGTCCGGATTGGCGCCCAACCGGAGGACGCGGCCGCCCAGACGGGTCAGGCGCTCGAGCGGAGATCCCGGCCCGTGATAGTCATGCAGAGGCGTTGGTTCGAGCAGCTCTGCCGCGCGCCGCCCGATGGCGCCAAATCTGTCTGCCGGATGGTTCGACACGCGAACTCCAGGGTAGGTCCTGAAGGTCTCTGCCAGCACGCCCATGTCCTCGACATCGACGGGTGTAAGCAGCGGATCGAATGGCTCACCCTCATCGGCGCCCAGCACCATCAGAAGAGTTCCGTTGAGTCCTACGGCTTCCAGTTGCGCACGTATGAGACCGATCGCGCCGCCCTCGACGCACCCGATCCGCCTCATGCTTGCATGGGTCATGACGATGTCGCCGGGCCGGATGCCGACCGATTTCAATTCTTGGACGAGTTGCTGTTGGCTTGTCATCAAGACGATCCAGGGCTTGTAGGCCTGCCGCAGGCTGATCTTCAACGCTGGAGAGATCAACCTTGGCCTGATCTCCATTCGCGCTGGCTTGCCCGTATCAGGCGAATGCCGGGACACGCCAACGAATAGCCGCTAGTCTGCAAGCATACTTCCGGAGTTTGCGATGCCTGATCTCCCTTCGACCGATGCCGTTCGCGACGCCACCATCGTCGATCCCAAGACTCGGAAGTCCTTCTCGCTGAAGGACAGGGACACGCGCGGCGAAGCGCTGTTCGAGTCCAAGAAGGACGCGAAAGCCTCTCTTGAGGAAGATGCGCTGAAGATCAACGACCTGCAGGATGCGCTCTTCGCCTGCAAGGCCGGCGCATTGCTCGTGGTGCTGCAGGGGATCGACACCTCTGGCAAGGACGGCGCGACCAAGGAGGCCTTCCGCTACACCAGCCCGCTCGGCGTCAATGTGTTCGGTTTCGGCAAGCCGACCGAAGAGGAGCTGGCCCATGACTATCTCTGGCGGCTCCACCAGCGCACGCCGAAGAAGGGATGTATCCATGTGTTCAACCGCTCGCAGTACGAGGATGTTCTGGTGGTGAAGGTGCGAAACCTCGCCCCGCCGAAGCAGATTGAGCAGCGGTACGAGCAGATCAACGCCTTCGAGAAGCTGTTGGTGGAGAACGGCACGCGCGTGCTAAAGATCATGCTCAACATCTCGAAGGAGGAGCAGGGCGTGCGCCTCCGCGAACGCCTCGAAGTCCCCGAGAAGCGCTGGAAGTTCAACCCGGGCGACCTCGAAGACCGCAAGCTGTGGGACCAGTACCAGGCCGCCTACGAAACGGCGCTGCAACGCTGCTCAACCGCCCATGCGCCCTGGCATGTCGTGCCGGCCGACAGCCGGTCGCGGCGCGACGCGATCGTCGCCCGCCTCATACGTGCAGAACTCGAAGCGATGAACCCGCTCTACCCCGATCCGGGCTATCGGTCTGACCAGTTCGAGATCGACTAGCGAGCGGCAGACTTCCCTAACTTGGGGGTGGCGGTGAATCCTGCTGGGCTACCTTGCCGGATCGGATGGGCCGGCGGGACGGGCCTTTCCGAGCGAGCCGTCAGGGGCGCCGGTTTCCCGGCGCCCCCTCCATCCTTGGCCCAGGGTTGGGGGACGGGCCAGAGACGCGCTCATTCACCAATAGCGCATCACGCGGTCAAGCATTTCACGCTCCCGAGCGTCAACTATACCAGCGCGTTTTGACCGCTTTCGATCGTCATCGTGGACATTGCGCCGAAGTGCCGCGGCGAAGCGCGGCGGTCTGACAGCACTGCGAACTGATGCTGATGAGTGTCCGTCCATCTGGTCGCTTTCCAATGCGGCATCATTCCTCCGTATAAGGACGAGCGATCCGAGAATTGCGTCGATTGTTCATCCCGGGTTCATATCGAATATCGATATTCTGCGGCAGACAGATCGACAAGGGTCAGGACATGCAAAAAATCGTACTTGCCGCCGTTTCCGGTATCGCGATGGCGATGGCTTCAGGCTGCGTGATCGTCGACGCCGACGTGCGCGAATCCGACTGGGGCGCGCGGGGCGACTTCGGGTATCTCTATGGCGCCGAGATCAGCATACGCGATCCGGAAATCACCATCACCGCCCACTCCAACGGTTGCACCCAGAAGGAAGATTTCGACTTCGTCGTGCGCGATCGCGGCGATGACGAATTCGAGGTCGGCTTCCGCCGCGAGCGCGCCGACAACTGCAAGGCGCTGATGCCGGAAGGCCGCCGGATGACGTGGTCGTTCGCCGAACTCGGTCTGCCGCGCAATGCGCGCGTGATGATCATCAACGGCGTGGGGCGTTGATCGGACTCCAAGGGCTCAGCGCCCAGGGAGAACGCTCGTCCCGCCGGCGTAGCGGGACCCAGGACCGCCCAGCCTGGCCGATCGCCCGACTTACAAGAGGCGAATGCCAACCTGGATCCCGCTGCGGTCCCCATCGCAGCGGGATGAGCTTGTCTGGAGCAGGTCTCAGCGCGATTGCACCGAACCGCCGCTCGACGAGTCTTCCCGCATCTGCTGCGGTTGACCGTGGAAGGTCACGCTTGCGCCCGACGAGATATCGAGGTCGAGCGTGGTGCACGTGCCGCTGAGTTCCACGCTCGCGCCGGACGACACGTCGAGGCTGAGGTCGTTGAATGTGAGGTTCGTCCCCTCCATCGAAGAGCCCGAGGATGCGTCCAGCTCGGAATAGGCGGGCGCCGTCACCGTCACGCGGTATTGCGGGCCATCCCAGTCCATCATCGACGGCTTGCGGCTGATGCGCAGCGTGTCGCCCTTCACCTCGACGATCAGCCTGTCGAACCCTTCGCCTTTGATGGTCTCAGCCCGCACGTCAAAATCACCCTGGCGCAGCACCGTCTCGACGCCTGCCGAGAGATCGACCTTGTCGAAGTTGGCGTAGGTGTGCCGCTGGGCGTCGGAATAGGTCTGGCCGGTCGCGCCGCCGACGACACAGCCGGCGAGGGGGAAGGCGAGGATGGCGGGAAGGAGGAGTAGGGTGCGGTGCATGGAACTGCCCTTGTTGAGCTTGTTTTTTTCTTTACGCAGCCGCACAGCGCCGGGCGTTGCGCCTCTGACCCGGGCAGCCACAGGCAACCAATAGCTTAGTTGTTATCGAAAAACAATATCCTTAAGAGACGAGGCTCGCCCACAGGTCCACCTGTTCGCCAGCATGGACCTTCGCCTTCACGATGTCGCCTGGCTTGAGGCTGGTCGTGTCGAGGAACACCGAGCCGTCGATCTCCGGCGCATCCGCCTTCGAGCGCCCGACGGCCCCGTCCTCGTCCACCTCGTCGATCAGCACATCTATGGTCTGGCCGATCATTGCCTGAGCCCGCGCATCCGCGATCTCGCTCTGCACCGCCATGAAGCGATGCCAGCGTTCCTCCTTCACCTCATCCGGCACATGGCCGGGCAGTGCGGCCGACGCCGCGCCGGTGACATTCTCATACTTGAAGCAGCCGGCGCGCTCGATCCGCGTCTCCTTCATCCAGGCCAGCAGGTGCGCGAAGTCTTCCTCTGTCTCGCCCGGGAAGCCGACGATGAAGGACGAGCGCAGAACGAGCTCGGGGACTTCCGACCGCCATTTGGCGATCCGCTCTGCCGTGCGGTCGATGTTCGCCGGGCGGCGCATCTGTTTCAGCACGGCCGGGCTCGAATGCTGGAACGGGATGTCGAGATAAGGGAGGATCCGCCCATCCGCCATCATTGGCATCACGTCGTCGACATGGGGGTAGGGGTAGACATAGTGCAGCCGCACCCACACGCCGCTCTCGCGCTGCAGCTCGCCCAGTCCCTCGCACAGGTCCTTGAACCGCGTCTGCCGCTCCTTATCCCGCCACTTGTAGGACGCGTACTTCACGTCCAGCCCGTAGGCCGATGTGTCCTGGCTGATCACGAGGATTTCCTTCACCCCCGCCTTGGTCAGCTGTTCGGCCTCCCGCAGCACCGCATCGATCCGGCGCGACGCGAGATCACCACGCAGGCTCGGGATGATGCAGAAGGAGCAGCGGTTGTTGCAGCCCTCTGAAATCTTGAGGTAGGCGTAATGGCGCGGCGTCAGCCGAACGCCGCTTTCCGGCACAAGCGACACGAAGGGATGATCCGGCGCCGGAAGATGCGTATGCACGGCCTCCATCACCTGCTCGTACTGGTGTGGCCCCGTCACGGCTAGCACGCCCGGATGCCGCTCGGTGATGACATTGGCTTCCGCGCCAAGGCAGCCGGTCACGATCACCTTGCCGTTCTCGTTGAGCGCCTCGCCGATCGCCTCCAGGCTCTCGTCGCGGGCTGAATCGAGGAAGCCGCACGTATTGACCAGCACAAGGTCCGCACCCTTGTAGTCAGGCGCGATCTGATAGCCCTCGGCGCGCAAGCGCGTGATGATGCGCTCGCTATCGACCAGCGCCTTCGGGCAGCCGAGCGAGACGATGCCGACCTTGGGCTGGGTTAACGTCGTGTCGGCCATCTTCGCCTTTCAGGGGAGGGGCAGGGCGCGTGGCGCCTGTCAGGCCCGCCTTTTGCACAAAATCGGGTTCGGGCGCCAGTCGCGCCGCCACAGGATGCCAAGCGTGCCCGTTCCGGCCTTTCCCAAGGACCTGAAGGCCCTGACGAGCCTGCGATTCTGGGCCGCACTCTGGGTCGTGCTGTTCCATTTTATGCCCTATGCCGAAGGTTGGGGATCGGCCGGGGCCCTGCTTGGCAAGGGCTATCTCGGCGTCGACTTCTTCTTCGTCCTCTCCGGATTCGTGCTCGCCCACGTCTATGGAGACGAACTCAGGGCCGGGGCCTATCGCCATTCGCGCTTCATCGTGAAGCGGATCGCCCGCATCTACCCGATGCACATCGTCATGCTGGCCTTCTTCCTCGCGCTGGCGCTCGCCGCACCTGCCCTGGGCCTCATCCTCGACAGCGCTGAGCGTTATGACTTCACGAAGATCCCGCAGCAGCTCCTGCTGGTTCATGCCTGGGTCGGTTCTGGCGAGGAATTCAACTATCCCTCCTGGTCGATAAGCGCGGAATTCTTCGCCTATCTCTGCTTCCCGGCCGTGATGCTGCTCGCGAACCGGCCGCGCCTTATGGCGGCGCTGGGCCTGGTCGCGGTGTTCGGTTGGTATTTCGGCGCCATCCTGGTCACCGGGCGGCCGTCAACCTGGCTCAATGACTGGCAGATCATGCGCATCATGCCGGAATTCCTGCTCGGCGCAGGCCTGCGCCAGCTGATGGGCGCAACGCGGCTGCCGGTGCTCGATCATCGCCATGCCACCTCCGCCGCGGTCGTCCTGGTGATCGCTCTTGCCCTGGCGGGGGCGTCCGACTGGCTGATGATCACCGCACTGATCGTCCTACTCGCCGCCGCAGCCGAGCGCTCGCGCTCCGGCGTTTCGGGAATTCTGGAAACAAAGTTCAGCCTCTATCTCGGCGAGATTTCCTACGCCCTCTACATGGTTCACGTCGCCGTCGGCATGGTCTGGTTCGAGCTGGCCCAGCGCGTCGTCGGCCCCCCCGCCGGCGCAGGCGCCACGGGCATCGCCCTCGTCGCAGGCGCTGTTGTCGCCGCCACACTCGCGGCGGCAGCCGCCGAGCATGTGATCGAGCGTCCCGGCCGACGCCTGATCACTGCGCTGGCGACGCGCATTGGTGCGCCCGCCCGTAGCTGATCGTCACGTGCAATCGTAGACATCGTCGCTCACCGCGCAACGCCGGCAGTTCAGCGCCAAGCGCTTGTCGTCTGAGGAGATGCTGCCGTCATCGGCCACTGAGCGCGTGTTCTCGCGATACTCAGTGACGTCCCCCGGCTCGTACTCGATGAAGTTGACATACCACTGCTTGCGTCGGTCATGGAGGCGCAGCATGCCGCGATTGGAAATGTAGGCGTCGAGCGGCACCCATTCGGTGACGATGTTTTCGGGATAGCCCGTGTCATTCTGCTGTTCGACCGTGTCGCCGTTCATGCGGAAGGTGGACTTGAACCCGCGCAGCGTCGGATAGCACCAGGAATCCAGCATCCACGCGACCTGCTCGGGCTTGGCTGGTCGCCACGTCTCGCCTTAATAGCTCGCCGCAAGCTCGACCGTGCCGATGTCTTCGATACCCGCCATCGCGCCCTTGAACGCCGCCTCGATCTCGGTGCGGAAGGCGAGCGCGCCGGACATGGTCGCCAGAATCCCCGCCACGGCCCAGATGCGGCCGCCGAACGATTTCTTTGTCTGGCTCATGCGTTGCCCCGCTTCCCACCAGAGACGATAGCACGCTCGCCGCAAGCGACAAGAATTGGAGCCGCGCGTCCTGCCGATCCGCTCACGCCGGGCGCGCTGCGCCCCAGACATTGTATCCGGCAAAGCGCGGCGTGCCCGGCAGGTACATCCGCTCCGCTTCTTGGATACGCCAGCCTGCAGCACCGATCATCGCTTCGACATCGCGGGTGAGATGGCACCCCCCGGCCAGCGGCCGCCATACCGGCTCGATCCGCCTCTGCCATTTCGTCACGTCTGCGTCCGGCGCCAGCCCGTGCTCGCAGAACAGCAGCTGTCCCTCCGGCTTCAGCGCGCGCTTCAACGCCGCCAGCGCACCGACTGCATCCGGGATCGTGCAGAGCGTGTAGGTCGTCACGATCGTGTCGATCGACCCGGGCGCAAGGCCTGCGTCTTCCGCTCCCCGCTGTAGCCAGTCGAGGGCGAGTCCCTCCGGCTGGCGCGCCCTTCCACGCTTCACCATTGCTGCGTCCGGCTCCAGCGCGATCACGCGTTCCACTTTTTCGCGGTCATACAGCGCGAAGTTTCGGCCGCCGCCGGCGCCGATCTCGAGCACGACGCCCGTTGCACGCGGGATGATTTTCCGCCGCTGATAGGCGATCGGCTTCGTCCCGCAGGCGCAGTCGACAAGCCTTGGCGCGATGTAGCGTGAATAGAGACCCATCTGTCAGCCCCTCGCCCGTGCATAGACGACCATGTCGAGGGACGGCGGCTCCTGCCCCGTGATCAGTGAGAGAGCGGTATGCGCCTGGCCGCGATGATGCGTCTGATGATTGAAGAAATGCAGCAGGTCAGGCCACAGCTTTGACGTCACCTGCTCCGGCGTTGTCATCTTTCGGTAGGTGAAGGTCTCTTCCAGCTTCGCTGCGTCCAGGCTGTCGACATAGTTGGCGATGCGCTGGTCCTCGGCCTGCCGTGCAGCCCTCAAGGTCCGCAGATCATGATGCAGGATCGCGTTGAGCTTGTCGGGATGGTCACCGGTTCCCGTGAACCGCTTCATCCACACGCGATCGGTGACCAGGAGGTGATTGTGCGTTCCTCCGAGGCTGCCGAAGAACAGGCCCAGTTGGCGCCATTGCTGCGCGTCATCAAGCGCGAGGGCGGCCTCGTAGATCCGCGTATTGGCCCAAAGATTGTAGCCGGCAAGGTGCTTGAATTGCTCCAGCATCGGTTGTCACCTTCCCGATGGTCCCATCGTCGCGACCACGTACGTCACGAACAGGGCGACCATGATGCTATCCACCACCAGCGCCACACAGGCCTGACGCTTCATCACGCCCGAGCCCAGCATCAGCGCGATGAAGGCGGTCTTCGTCACGATCGCGAGCGCGATGGCTGCGAGCCGTACGCCGGGTTCGAACGACGCCCAGATCAGCAGCGCGCCAGCGGCGGCGATCAGCATGCCCCAGTTGCGCACGACAAGATCGAACTGAGGGCTGTTCGGCGCCTCGCCAAAATAGGTCCGCAACGTCGCGCGCGGCGCGATCGTCGCCTGGATCATGCTGAAGGTCAGCAACCCCGCGACCAGCAGCACCCACTGGATATTGTCGACAAGAATTATCATGGTTTCCTCCCCAGCGTAGGGGAAGCCTACACTTACACGCCAGGTCCGCCCATCCCTGTCGCGCTCAAGTTGACGGCTGGCCTACCTACGCAGCGGCAACAGCGCCCGTACACGATCATCGCGCAGCCAGAGCCCGAGCCACACCAGAACGCCGAGATACACGCCGAAAAGCTCATGGCTGAACAGCGGATTGTCGATACGGACCTGCGTCGCATCCGCTCCGCCAAGCAGCGCGGTTTCGAGCACCGCCCCAAGCATCGCTATCCTCGGGATCAGGTAGAGCACCACGCACACTGACTCGACGATCCCGATCAGCAGCAGGTGATGGTCAGGCCACCCCAGTGTCCGCATCGTCTCGAGCGCCATGTCGGGGGTGAAGAACTTGAAGCTCGCCGACATAGCGAGAAAGGCCCCCACAAGCCCCGTCACGATCCAGCCAGCAATCACCATCCTGCTGCGCGGCATCTTGGTGTCTTCCGTCATGCCTGCCTCCCATGTGTGTCCGAGGACGAACGCAGTCGATCCAATCCGACAGGGCAGGCCCGAAAAATTCAGGGAGACAGTTGCCGGCGCGTCAGCTCAAGGACGTGTCGACTGGAAGGCAGGAAGCGAGTTCGCCTGCTGTGACAATGCGGCGAGGCGCGGATATCGGCTGCCGACCATTTTTGGAAACAGCTTCGCGGCAAAATCATAGCCAGCCACGTACGACGCGACGACCCCGGCGGGCGGGTCGGCCGCGCCCGTGAACACGGTCTTTGGCGTGTGCGTGTCGGCTATCTCGAGCGCCTTGGCCAGCTGCATCTCGATGCGGTTGATCTCGTCTGCCCCGTGAAGCTCTGCCGGGCGACGCACCCGCTCGCCGGACAGCGCCACTGCCTTCTCAGCGATGGTGTTGGCAAGCGCGATGCCCTGCAGGTGCCTAATGCGGTCGGGTCCCGTCGCAGGGAGCAGGCGGCTGCCTTCCGGCGCCGTTTGCTCGAGCCAGTCGATGATCGCCCATGTCTCGATGAGCACTGTTCCGTCATCGAGCTTCAGCGCTGGAACGCGCATCATTGGGTTGACCTCTGCGAGCGCCTCCGAACCGGGCCCGCGTGGGGGGAGGGGCGCATGCTCGAAAGCGCGACCCTGGAGGTTCATCCACACCGCCACGCGTCGAGCGAATGGCGAGAGAAAACGGCCATACAGGATCATGCGACCCTCCCGAGGCGGTCAGAGCGACTTGACGATTTCCTCGCTCATCTTCTTGGCGTCGCCGAGAAGCATCATCGTGTTCTCGTTGAAGAACAGTGGATTCTCCACGCCGGCATAGCCGGAGGCGAGCGAACGCTTGATGAAGAACACCGTCTTGGCGTTCCAAACTTTCAGAACCGGCATGCCGTAGATCGGGCTCGCCGTGTTGGTCTCGGCGTCGGGGTTCGTCACGTCGTTGGCGCCGATGACGAAGGCGACGTCCGCCTGCGCGAAGGAGGAGTTGATGTCCTCCAGTTCGTGCACTTCGTCATAGGGCACCTGCGCTTCGGCCAGCAGAACATTCATGTGCCCCGGCATGCGCCCGGCGACGGGGTGAATGTCGTAGGTGATCTCGACGCCCTCTGCCTTCAGCTTCTCGGCCATTTCCTTCAGCGCGTGCTGGGCTTGCGCCACCGCCATGCCATAGCCGGGGACAATGATGACCTTGGAAGCGTTCTTCATGATGAAGGCCGCGTCGTCCGCCGAACCGATCTTCACCGGCTTGGCTGGCCCGCCGCCGGTAGCGGCTGCCGCCGTCTCGCCGCCGAAGCCGCCGAGGATGACGGAGATGAAGCTGCGGTTCATCGCCTTGCACATGATGTAGGAGAGGATCGCGCCGGACGATCCCACCAGCGAGCCGGTGATGATCAGCGCGTTGTTCTCCAGCGTGAAGCCCAGCGCCGCCGCCGCCCAGCCGGAATAGGAGTTCAGCATCGAGACCACGACCGGCATGTCCGCCCCGCCGATCGGGATGATCAGCGTCACCCCGAGGATCAGGGCGATCAGCGTCAGAGCCAGGAACATCCAGGGTTGGGATCCCTGCGTCTGCACCATCATCACCACCAGCACGATGATCGCGACTCCGAAGGCGATATTGATGGTATGCCGAGCGGGCAGGATGATCGGGGCGCCGGACATGTTGCCGTTGAGCTTGAGGAAGGCGATCACCGATCCCGTGAAGGTCAGGGCGCCGATGGCGGATCCCACGGAAAGTTCGATAAGCGAAATCGTGTTGATCGCGCCGGGAACGCCGATGCCATAGCTTTCCGGCGCGTAGAGCGCGGCCGCCGCGACGAGAACGGCGGCAAGCCCCACCAGCGAGTGGAAGAAAGCCACCAGCTGTGGCATCGCCGTCATCTTGATGCGCTGGGCGACAATGCCGCCCGCAACGCCGCCTACTGCAATACCGCCCGCAATGATCAGGAGCGTTGCGGCATCCAGCCCGCCCGCACTATCCCACAGCATCCAGAGCGTCGTTCCCACAGCCAACACCATCCCGATGATGCCGTTGTTCGCGCCGGCGCGACTGGTCTCGGGGCTCGAAAGCCCGCGCAGCGAGAGGATGAAGAGAACGCCCGAGGCGAGATAGAGCAGGGCGGCGATATTGGCGTTCATATTCGGTCTGGCCTCGTTGTGGTCTGGCTGCCCAGCCCGAAAGATGTCAGGGCGGCGCGTGCAATCGGCTCGCCCCACTCCTGAAGAAAGTGTCCGCCCTCGGCGACCAGCATCGGCTCCGGGCAGTTGCGGATTGTCGCGTGAAGCGCCCGCATCACCGGCTCGCCGAGCACAGGGTCGGCCTGGCCGATCGCCATGAAGCTGTGTCCGGTCCAGCGTTCCCGGAAAAACTCTGCCGATGCGAGGCCGTGGTCGACGCCCTCCATTGCGGGGTCGACCGGGACCAGCTGAGGAAAGCGACGCACGCCGGCCTTGAACGTGCCGTCTGGAAATGGAGCGTTGTAGGCGTCCTTCTCAGCGTCGTTCAGCACCGGCGTCCCGCGCTTCATCAGCGCGCCGACATCCATGTCGGGATTGGCGGCAGCATAGTCTTTCCACGCGTTGAAGCCTCGCCCCGGAGAGGCGCCCGTGCCGATCCCCGTGTTCATAATCAGGAGCCGCGTGATTTCAGCGCGATCCTTTGGCAGAGTCAGGCCCAACAGGCCGCCCCAGTCCTGGACGACGATGCACACATTCTTCAGCATCATCCGGTCGAGGAAGGCCAGTATCGTGCCGCGATGGAAGTTGAACGTGTAGACCTCGTCCTTCACGGGCTTGTCCGATCGGCCGAAGCCGAACCAGTCCGGCGCCACGACGCGATGGCCAGCGCCGACGAACACAGGCAGCATCTTGCGGTAGAGATAGCTCCAACTCGGCTCGCCATGCAGGCAGAGGAACGTCACAGTCGCATCGCGCGGCCCCTCATCGACGTAGTGCAGGCGAAGCCCCTCATAGCCCTTGAGGTCGTCGAAATAGCGCGGCGGATGAGACCAGCCTGGCAGACTGGCGAATCGTTCGTCCGGCGTGCGGACGATCGAGCCAAACCGCGGATGATCGAAAGCGGCTGCCATCAGGCTCTACTTCCCCGCCGGTTTGGCGGCCGGTTTCTCTTTCTTCTTGTACATCGCAAGCATGCGCTTGGTTACGAGGAAGCCGCCGAAGATGTTCACGGCCGCCAGCGCCACGGCGACGCCGCCCATGCCCTTCGATAGCCAGAGGTCTCCGGTCATCTCCTGGCCCGAGCCCGCAGCCGCGGCGATCAGCGCGCCGACGATGATCACCGAAGAGATCGCGTTGGTGACGGCCATGAGCGGCGTGTGCAGCGCCGGCGTGACCGACCAGACGACATAGTAGCCAACAAAAATCGACAGCACGAAGATCGCGAGGCGGAAGATCAGGCCGTCGGATTGCTCTGCTCCAGTCGCCGCGAGCGCGGGCGAGGCAAGAGCGCATGCAAGAACACCTAGGACGGCAAGACGCTTTATCATGTGGGCGATCCTTCTTCGGGCTTCGCTGGCTTGCGTTTGAAAGTATACCGTATGCCGACGGATATCATCGCAACAGCCATTGCCGCCACGACAAAACTCGGCAGGGGCGCCGGGCCGGGCTGCATTGTCATCTGTACGAAATACCAGCCGAGCATCAGGCCGGTGATCGTCAGGATCAGGCCGATCGCCTTGGACATGCCTGCTATCCGTCCTTAAGCGCGGGATGCACCACCTGCCCATCGCGCGTGAGGACCGATGCCTTCACGATCTCATCGTCCCACTTCGGCGCGAACGCGGCATTCTCACCGGTGAGCAGCGGCAGCAGCGCCAGCAGGTTCTTGGCGTAGAGCGCGGAGGCGTCCGCCGCGATCCGTCCGGGCAGGTTGGTGAAGCCAGCGACTTTGACGCCGTTAACGTCCACCACTTCATCCGGCTTCGACAAGGGGCAGTTGCCGCCCTGGCTCACGGCAAGGTCGACGATCACCGAGCCTGGCCGCATCGTCCGCACCATGGCCTCCGTCACCAGCACGGGCGCGGGCCGGCCGGGGATCAGGGCGGTCGTCACGACAATGTCCTGCTTGGCGATGTGCGTCGCCACCAGTTCAGCCTGCAGCTTCTGGTATTCCGGCGACATCGGCTTGGCGTATCCCGCCGCCGTCTCCGCCGCCTTGAACTCTTCGTTCTCGACCGCGATGAACTTCGCGCCCAGCGACGCGACCTGTTCCTTTGCAGCAGGGCGCACATCGGTCGCCGACACCACGCCGCCCAAACGTCGCGCCGTGGCGATCGCCTGCAGGCCGGCGACACCTGCGCCCATGACGAACACCTTTGCCGCCGCGACCGTGCCTGCCGCCGTCATCATCATCGGCAGCGCGCGGCCATAGAGCTGCGAGCCTTCGATCACGGCGCGATAGCCGGCGAGGTTGGCCTGCGAGGACAACACGTCCATCGACTGCGCGCGCGTTATCCGCGGCACGAATTCCATGGCGATCGCGGTGACGTCTGCTGCGGCGTAGGCGGCCGCTTCCGCTTTCGCAGCATATGGTTCCAGCAGGCCGGCGAGTGCGACGCCCTTCGGGTAGGTCGCCAGTTCGGATGCATCCGGCGCGCGCACCTTGAAGACGATGTCAGCGCCCTTGAGCGCATCGGCTGCGGATCCGACGGCGGCGCCTGCTGCCGAATAATCCTCGTCGCGGATTCCAGCCGCTACCCCGGCGCCGGACTCCACAGCGACGGCATGTTTCAGGCCGATCAGCTTCTTGACTGTCTCCGGGGTCGCTGCGACCCGGGTTTCGTCGAACCGCCGTTCCTTCAGGACCGCGATCTTCATTCGTTCCCCTGTGGCTTACTGGGAATCAGCCCCCCAGCATCATGCGCCCCAGCTCAATCAGTACCTGGATAATGACTGCCAGTACGCATAGGCCGATGACGGTGGCGATCCACGCCCCGCCCATCCGCATCAGCATGCCGGTGATTATTCCGAAAGCCGCAAAACCGATCAGCGCGCCGATCCACGGCACTCCCATGGTCAGCGTGAAGGTCGCATAGCCGACCACGATGAGCACCAGGAGGCTGCCCCAGGCCGTCAGCGTGCCGAAGCTCTTCCACATGCCGCGCCTGGCGGCCATGTCCATATAGGCATCGGTGTGGGCCGGCGGCGTCACAATCGGCGGCTGGTTGGCAGGTTCGGCGTGCGCCATCGGAAGTGGTCTCCGCATGCAGAGGAAATCAGGAGAGAGTCTCATCTAGCCGGATCATGGCGGGCTGAAAAGCGCCCAAACGGCCGCACGGAGCGAAAATCTCTTAGATTTCCGAAAGGACAGGTCCCGAGCGCGAATCCTTGCGATTCAGTCCAATCCCCGCGCGACCACGCGGTCCGAGGTCGAATAGCGCCATTCCTGCAGCAGCGTCCGCAGCGCTGCGACGAAGGCCAGCGGTTGGTCCAGCATCACGTGATGCCGTGCTTCGGGAATCTCGATGAAGGGGGCCTGCCGGTTGAGGAGGTCGCGCATGTAGTCGCGAACGTCCGGGTCCCACAGGATCGACTTCTCGCCCTTGAACAGCGCGATCCTGCATTGTGTGGCCTTCAGGAGATCGGGCGGCTCCCGCGAGGTCGAGAAGCGCTGCCAGATCGAGGGATCGAATTTCCACGCCCAGCCGTCACCCATCTTCTCTCCGTCTGGGGCGTTGGCCTGCGGCGCCTTCCTCAGGCTCCAGCGGGCGATGTAGTCCATGATGAAGTGGTTCTCACAGGGTTGCGGCGGAGCGAGGCGAAAGCGCGCCAGCGCTGCTTCGAGCGTCGGATAGACCTTGTTGCCGCGCAGGTTGCCCGGCGGCCCGCGCCGCGGCCGGTCGGGCGGGTTGACCGGCGAGTCGACGATCACGATGCCGCCGAAGCGGTCGCCGTGCTCCGCACCGGTGAGGATGGTCACGAAGCCGCCAAAGGAATGCGCGGCGATGATCGGCTTTTCCGCATGCGCAAACAGCCCTGCCGCTTCGCAAACGGCCAACTGTTCCTGCGCGAAGGTTTCCATCACATACTGGTCGCGCCAGCCGGAATCGCCCATCCCCGAGAACGTCATGGCGACGACGTGATAGTCTTCCATCAGGTAGGGCGCGACGAAGTCCCACCAGTGCGCGTGCGCGCCATTTCCGTGAACCAGCAGCAGGCCCGGCTTCGACCGGTCGCCCCAGCTCTGGTAGTGGATGCGTGCGCCTTCGCAGTCGACGAACGCTGTCTGGTAGGGCGTCGCGACTGCGTCCTCGAACCATTTCGGCGCGGGCGGACGCGCGCCCTTGTAGATCGCCAGGGGGCCCTGCTCGGTTGGAATCTCCGCCGGCTGGTCGCGAACAACCTTGTCGCTCTTGTCGGTCACGCGCGCCTCCACACCAAGCGTGAGTAGGCGCGCGCGAAAGGCAGGGCAAGCTTTCCCGGATCAGCTCTTCGGCCGGAACGCTATCATTACATTTCCCGGACCCTGGCCGAACAGGCCGTAGCCGGAGTTCATGATCACCAGGCCGTTTGCGGCGATGATCGAGGCGTTGTCGACTGCCGCGCCATTGCCCTTGACGCCATTGATCGTGTCGAACTCGCGCGCCGTGCTGTACTGCCAGACCAGCTTACCGGTCTTGCGCTCCAGCATGTAGACGCGGCCGTCGAGACCGCCGGTGATGACATGGTCGCCGATCACGGTCGGCGCGCCGGAGAGGCCATAAAGACCTGCGCAGCGCGCGACGAACTTCTTCTCCTCCGCCGTGCAGCCGCTGCTGACATGGAATGTCCAGTCAATGGAACCGTCATTGAGGTTCACGGCATAGAGGCCCGGTTTGATCTTGTCGTCGACCTCTTGTCCCGGGATCGAGCGACCGGCGTTGGAGATCGGCGCATAGACGTGCGTGTCGTCCGCGGCGAGGCCCCAGTGGACGCCGCCCATCGCGCCGCCCGTGCCGATGTCGCGCCTCCAGACCACCTTGCCCGTGTCGGGATCCATCGCCCACACCGTGCCGGATTTCTGTCCGGCCAGGACGAGGTCCTTGCCGTTGGGCGCTTTGGCGATGATGGTCGAGGCGCCGAAGTCGACGTCGCGATAGACGGTCTCTTCCGCCTTCGGGCAGTTGAGCGCGCCGCCGCGCGGGCCGCAGCCGACATTGTAGACGTCATTGGCCGTCGCCTGGTGCGACCACTTGATCGACCCGTCCTTCATGTCGAAGGCAATGATGGCGTTGGTGTTCTTGTGCGCCGGCGCCGAGTTGGCTTCGCCGGTGCCGACATAGAGCAGGTTGCGCTTGAGATCGATCGAGGGCGAGTTCCACACCGGAGCTCCGGATGGGCCCCAGATCATCTTGCCGTCGCCGCGATCGCGGAGCGGCTTGGCATTCTCCATCGTGTGGCCTTCCCACATGCGCTTGCCGGTCATCGCGTCGAGGGCAACCACGCCGCCGTGGATCTTGCAGCACTCATGGCTGTCTTGCGCTGCCAGCATGATCTCGTACTGCGAGGAGGGTGCAATCACCTTGTCGCCGACCAGCACAGGCGTGCCAGTCGAGATCGAGGACGGGAACAGGCCCATGTGCGAAGCCCAGAGTTCCTTGCCGTTCATCGCGTCGATCATGTGCACGAAGCCGCCCATGTCGCCGACCATGACGACGCGCTTGCCATCTTTGCGCGTGCCGAAGCCCGCGCTGGTGCGCAGCGTCTGCTTGCCTTCGTAAATCCACTGAATGCATGGCTTGGCGTTATCCGAGATGTCGAACGCGAACAGCCGATTGTTGCTCTCGCCCACGGGCAGAAAAAGCGTATTGCCGACGACCGCTGCCTGGCTCCGCATCGTGATCGCGTTCGGGAACGCCACTGCCCAGGCCAGTTCGAGGGTCGTCAGATCCTTGCCCGCGAGGCCGACTTTCGCCGGATCGAGCGTGCGCGTGTTGTTGAGGTCGAAGCCGAAGGTCGCAACTGTTGGCGCCGCATCGAACTTTGGGGTGGCGCGCGAGGCGGGGCAGCGCATCGCCGTCGTCCAGCTGTCATCCTGTCCGCCGCCTTGCGCGAGATAGTTGGAAACGTCCGAGACATCTTTCGACGAGAGGCCGACGGCCTGCGGAATCATGATGCCCGTCATGAGTGCGTTCGTGATGTGGCCCGGCGTCAGCCGCGCCATCGTCTCACGCGAGGGCGCCTTGGTCGCTTCAGAATTATCGTGGCAGACCGCGCAGCGGGTGGTGTAGACCGCTTCGCCCGGGTGCGGCCCGGTGGGCGCCGTTTGCGCCACCGTCGTCGGCGCCTGAGGCGTGTCGACTGGGATCTGCGCCATCTCGGTTGGCGTCGTGCAGGAAACCGCCAGCGCCATCGCCGAGACAGCGGCCGCCGAAGCAAGCATACGAAGCATGGTCATTCCTCCCGCAGGCCCCGCCGCGTCTGTCGCGCGGCGTCGGGCAGCTTTCGGCACAATCCTCCCGCGATGACGCCCGCGTCAACTGGTGACGTTGGCCCATTGCGACCGGGGGAAAGCGGACTTTAGGTGCGCAGGCCTCCGCGGGTGACTTCCCGAGCAGGACAAAAGGCCGCTAGGCGGGTGGCGCATAGGCGGCCACCAGGCGGGCGAGGATCACCTCCAGCATTTCGTCAACCGTGAACTGACCGTCGTCGTTGAGGTCGAGACTTGCGTAGTATTCATTCAGAAGCATGGCCTTCTCCATCTCCAAGGCCTCTCCTCCGGGGCCAGTCAGATAGTCAGGGTTGCTGCGACGATGTTCCTTCCGCAGGACCATGAGGCGTTCAACTTCGCCCACGCTCACTGCTCCATGCTTGTCTGTGTCCAGACCCGCCACTTGTTCGGTAGCCCGGCCGCGTAGTTCATTTTCGAAGCGCTCGACTGTCATCGTCCGAAGTTCTGGGTTGCCGGCCAGCATCAGCCATGGGGCCAGCTGCACCCGCTCATCGCGCAGAAACGTTCGCGCACGATCGTGCCTTCGCAGCTCAAGCAGCTCCTCCGACATCGAAACTTCGCGGATTCCGAAAGGCGAACGCCACAGCTCCACGCCGACTCCGTCATCGGTCACGAAACTTTCGACGGGTCGCCCGTAGCGCGCCGCCTCGGCGCCTTCGTGCCGAATTTCAAGGAATGACAACTGTCCGTCGTTGTTGGCGTCGAGCCGTTTGAATGCTCCCGCAAAATCAGGCTGCGCCATCGCCGGAGCGGTCAGCATGATCACGCCGGCAGTCATTGCAGCCGCAGCACGAAGCCTCATGACGTTCACCATCGCTTGCGGCGAAAGACAATCCGGGTTTGGATCGGCGGACTAGGAGGTCATCGCGTGCTCTACGACTTCGGCCTGAACGCCAGCAGCATGTTGCCCCCCGTCTGGCCGAACATCGCGTAGCCCGAGTTGACCAGAAGCAGGCCGTTCATCGCGGTGATCGAGTTCGAGTCGATCGCGCCGCCCTTGCCTTTGACACCGTTGATCCCGTCGAACTCGCGGTTGGTGTTGTAGGACCAGAGCAGCTTTCCGGTCTTCGCATCGTTGACATAGATCGTGCCGTCGAGCGCCGCGGTCACCACCGCGCCGTCGATCACCGAGGGCGCGGTCGAAAAGACATTGCCGCGCCACCCGCCGCGCGTGCCTGGGGCTGGGGCAGGCGTACCTGGCGGTGGCTCGGGATTGAACTGCCACTTGATCTTGCCCGTCTTCGCATCGAGCGCATAGAGGCCTGGCTTGATGTTCGGGTCGCCCTCCCATTCGCCGGGGATCGGCCGGCCGACATTGGCGATTGGCGCATAGACCGTGTCGTTGTCGAACGCGATGCCCCAGTGCACGCCGCCCAGCGGCCCGCCAGTGCCCAGCGCCGTGCGCCAAACCACCTCGCCGGTGTCGGGGTCGAAAGCCCACACCGAGCCCGACTTCTGGCCGGCGTAGAGCCGCTCTTTCCCGTCACTGGCCTTGGCCAGGATCACCGACGCGCCGAAGTCGACATCGCGATAGACGGTCTCGGGCGCCTTCACGCAGTTGAAGCGATCGGCTCGCGGATTGAGACCGCAGCCTGAATTGAAAATGTCGTCCGGCGTGGCATGGAAGCCCCACCTCTCCTTACCGGTCCTGAGGTCGATAGCGATCACCGCGTTGGTGTTCTTGTGCGCTGGCGGTGAATTGCTTTCGCCGGTTGCGAAGTAGACCAGCCCGCGACCTTCATCGACGACAGGCGAGTTCCAGATCGGTGCGCCCGAGGGGCCCTTCAGCATCTTGCCGTCGCCGCGATCGCGCAACGGCTTGGCGTCTTCCATCGTGTCGTACCGCCATTGCTGGGCGCCGGTTTTCGGATCGAGCGACAGCACATAGCCGTGGTTTGTGCAGCAATCGTGATTGTTGTCGGCCGCCACCGAAATCTCGAACTGCGCGACGGGAACGATCACCCTGTCCTTGAGGATGCTCGGCGTGCCCGTCGTCATGGAGTGCGAATAGACGCCGACCGGCTTGGTCCACAGCGCCTTGCCTGTGCGCGGGTCGACCGCATGCACCGTCGAGTCGATGCCCGAAAACACCAGCAAGGGCGTCCCATCCGCCAAGACGCCATAGGCCACGCTGGTGCGCAGCGGCGCTTCGCCCGGCGTCGAGTAGACCCACTGCACGCAAGGCTTGGCCGGATCGGAGAGATCGAGCGCATACATCTTCCCGGCTTCCGCCACCGGATAGAACAGGTTCTTGCCGACGATCGCGCCCTGGCTGCGCATGATCGAGGCGTCGGGGAAGGCGATGCCCCACGCCAGCTCCATGTCGCCCATCTGCGAGGTGGTGAGCCCGGCCTGCTTCGCTGTCAGCTTGCGCGTGTTGCGCCAGTCATAACCGAAATGCGTCGACGTCGCCGCGTCCGGTCCTTCAAGATCGACGGCGGCCCGCGCGCCCGTGCATTTGAGGTTCGGCGTCCAGTCGACGGTCTTCGTCGTGTCGCGCCCGGTGACATAGCTCACCACCGCCGCGCGCTGCTCGGCGGAAAGGCCGGCCGCCATGTCCTTCATCTTGCCGTTGGTCAGCGCGTAGTTCACGAACTGGAAGCTCATCGCCTTCATGTTGTCGCGCGAGGGAGAGCGGGTCGCCTCTGCATTGTCGTGGCAGATCGCGCAGGTCTGCTTGTAGACAACCTCGCCCGGGTGGACGCCTGCCGCCGCAACCGGCGTAGGAGCTACAGGCGCAGCCGGTGGTGCGGGAGCTGCTGCAACAGGCGCGGCATCCGCGATGGGCGCGACTTCCGGCGTTACGCACGAGGCCAGCGCAAACAGGGACGCGCACCCAAGCAGCGTCGCAAGCACGGATGTCCGCATTGTCATCTCCCTTGGCCCGCCCCGTGGTTCCGAGCGGGTTGCCATCAGCGGCTGCAACCTGCCCCAGAGGGAAAGCATTGCAAAGCCGCCCCGCCGGCGCACTCGCGCGGTTGTGTTTGACCGCGTGCAATCAAGCGTCACAATGCCGCTGTCGCCTGTCCGGCGGCGGAGAAGCCAGAGATGCAACGCAGACTTGCCTCCGCCTTTTCGATGGCGCTCGTCCTGGCCGCCTGCGGTCCGGACTCCCAACCGGCGCCCGCGGCCCCCGCGATCCCCGCGGACTCGGTGCTCGCTCCCGCAATCCCCGTGGTTGCGCCGCTCGACTACATGCAGCCCGCTCACTGGCTCTGCCGTCCTGACGCCGTCGACGCGTGCGACGACGTCGCGCCGGTCACACGCGTGATGGCGGACGGATCACTCGAGAAACTGGCGCCTGTCGCGGCGGGCGACCCGCCGGTGGATTGCTTCTACATCTACCCGACAATCTCGCGCGACCCGTCCGGCAATTCGGACGCCACGACAGGCCTCGAAGAAAGGGAAGTCGTCCGCCAGCAGCTCTCGCATTTCGCGCCGGCCTGTCGTCTGTTCGCCCCGGTCTACCGGCAGGTGACGCTGACCGCGCTGCGCAAGCTGCGCGCCGGCGAGGACATCGAGACCAATCGCGAAATGGCCTATGCCGATGTGAAGGCTGCCTGGCGCCACTACCTGGCCAATGATAATCAGGGCCGAGGTGTCGTCCTCATCGGCCACGATCAGGGCGCCGGCCTCCTCACCCGTCTCATCGCCGCGGAGATCGACGGCAGGCCGGAGCAGGGCAGGCTGGTCTCCGCCATCCTCCCCGGCGCCGATGTCGAGGTTCCGCAAGATGCAAACGTTGGCGGCTCGTTCGTCTCCATACCGCTCTGCACCGGACCTGAAAGCACCGGCTGCATCATCGCCTGGTCGGCATTCCGCGTCGAAACGCCGCCGCCCGCCGACACCCTGTTCGGCCGCGCCGCCACTGCCGGCATGAAAGTGGTTTGCGTGAACCCAGCCGATCTCGACGGTTCGGGGCAGCTCATGCCCGTTCTGCCGACAACGCCTGTCCTGTTCGAGGAGGTTGCCGATCCTGCCCCCTGGACAACGCTGCCTGAGGCCCCGCCGATCGACACCCCCTTCGTCGCCTTGCCGGGACTTCTTTCCGCCCAGTGCATCAACCGCGAGGGGGCCAGCTACCTGGCCGTCTCCGTCAACGCCGATCCGGCCGACCCACGTACCGACACGATAATTGGAGACATAACCGTGGACAATGCGGTGCGGCCCCAGTGGGGTCTCCATCTGTTCGACCTGCACCTCGTCACGGGCAACCTGCAGGCGATCGTCAGCCGGCAGTCAGCGAAGTGGCTTGAGCAACGCGCCGCAGCCGGGCAGCTGCCAACCGACCTTCAGTAGGCTGGCCAATCACTCTATCTTCCTGTCCATGACCGGGTGGACCATCAACGCCGCTGAACTGCGTATCCCACGCCGGTCGCGCTTTGCCGCGCACCGGATGGTGGTCATTGCAGATCCCTCGGGCCGCGCCGTTCGCCAGCTCAATGGCCTTGCATCGTGGTTTGACAACGAACTCCACGCCTGGCGCCACAAGCCCATCGGCTACCTGCCGACCGACCGTTTGCGGGGTTACGACACCAAGACCCACCCACGCACCTTCATGCCGATCAACGGCGCCGTGTTGCCGGACTGGAACATCGCGCCGGCCATCGCCACTGGCGCCGCCCGGGTGCTCGCCGATGACCTTGATCGCGAAGGGGTTGAAGCCCGTCTCGCGCCGGCGCTCGATGCGCTTCGCCGCATCAATGCCCTCAGCAAGGGACCCGAGGGCGGGGCAGGGCTGCCTTACCCCTTCATGGGCCTCGGCCCCAACTCCAACACCTTCTTTGCGACGATGCTGCGCGCGATGGGGTTCGCGGTCCCGACCTTCGCCAACGCGGCATGGCTCGTGCCGGGGGCGAAGGGGCTGCTGTTGCCGGCGGACATATTGTCAGCGGTCGGCGAACGAGCCTGATCCTGTTAGCCTGGAAGCGCGCAGCGCTATCCGGGAACCATGCTGAGAGTGCGACGACCTCGCGATGGGTACCGGCTCTTCGCTTCGCTGCGGCCGGGATGACAGGCGGATTGTCTTGCCTTTCGGCCTGCAATCCCGGCATCAACCGACCGCGCCCTCCCCATTGGCGCCGGAGCGCCTAGTGAATCCCGCCCTTATCCTCGACAAAGTCTACCTCACGCTTTCTGCTGCTTCCGGCCCGGTGGAAATCCTGAAGGGCGTGAGTTTCCGCGCTATGCCGGGCGAGAGCGTTGCGGTTGTCGGGCCGTCCGGCTCGGGCAAGTCCTCGCTCATCGCGGTATCAACCGGCATCGAACTCATCACGTCGGGCACGGTCACGCTCCTTGGCGAAACGCTCACCGGCAAGAGCGAGGATGCGCTCGCACGCCTGCGCCGCGGGCGCGTAAGCCTCGTCTTCCAGTCCTTCCATCTCCTTGGAACGATGAACGCTTTCGACAATGTTCGCGCTCCGCTGGAGATCGCCGGCCTTGCCAATGTCGATGAACTCGCGCGCTCAGCGCTTGCTGCTGTCGGCCTCGCCGCGCGCATGGACCACTACCCGGGCCAGCTGTCGGGTGGGGAACGCCAGCGCGTGGCGGTCGCGCGCGCCCTAGCGAGCAATCCCGCCATCGTCTTCGCAGATGAACCGACCGGAAATCTGGACCGCGCCACCGGCGCCCTGGTCGCCGATATGCTCTTCGCCATAGCCCGCGATCGTGGCGCGACATTGGTGGTGGTGACCCACGACATGGAGATCGCAAGACGCGCGGACCGCGTAGTGGAGATGAGCGATGGGAGGGTCGTCTGAGCGCGCCCTGGCTCCGCATCGCCCTGCGCGAACTTGCCGGCGGCGTGGCGGGCTTCTGGATCTACCTCGCCTGTCTCGCGCTCGGCGCGTGGGCCATCGCGTCGGCCGGCTCGATCACAGACGCGCTGCAGGCTGGGCTGACGCAGCAATCGCGCGCGCTTCTCGGCGGCGACGCCGCAATCCAGATTTCGCAACGCGCTGCGACTGCGGACGAGCGCCGATGGCTCGACGAACGCGGAACCGTCAGCGAGGCGGCTCAGGTCGACCTCATGGCCCGCAATGGCGACAAGGTCGCGCAGGTCGATGTGCGCGGCATCGACGAAAGGTTCCCGCTTGTCGGCGCGTTCACTTTCGATCGCGCCATCACGACCGCAGAAACGATCGCGCGTGCCGGCGATGCTTGGGGGGTCGCCGGCAGCGAGACGCTGGCGCGCGATCTCGGTGTCGCCGTAGGTGACCGCTTCACGCTCTCGGGCATCCCGGTCGAATTGCGCGCCATCCTCAAGCGTGAGCCCGACCGCATTGGCGAGCCCGGCCTGTTCGAGCCGCGCGTGATCATCGACATTGAAGCCTTGCGCGAAGCCGGCCAGATGCACCCCGGCGGCCTCTTCCGCACCGCCTATCGTATCCTGATCGATCCCGAACACGCAGCCACATTCGAAGCCGACCTGAACGCGCGCTGGGCATCCGAAGGCCTGCGCCATCGCGGCCCGGACGACGCCATCGACGGCCTGCGCGGCCTCATCGGCATGCTGAACACCTTCATGACCGTGGTCGGCATCAGTTCGTTGATCGCCGGCGGCGTTGGCGTCAGCCAGGCGACATCCTCCTTCCTCGAAACACGGCTCGATTCGATTGCGGTGCTGAAGGCGCTCGGCGCCGACGGGGGGACGATCCGCCCGGCCTACGCCGTGCAGCTCGGCGTGCTTGCCGGCATCGGCGCTGCTGTCGGGATCGTCCTTGGCTCGCTCTCGCCCTGGGTCGTCGACGCCATAGCGGGCAGCGACATCCCGCTGCCTATGGTCCTCGGCGTCTACCCGCTTGCCCTCCTCAAGGCGCTGGTCCTCACCCTTCTCGCCGCCATCATCTTCGCCGCACCGCCGCTCGGCCGCGCGCGCGCCACGCCGCCGGCGGCCCTGTTCCGCCGCGAAAGCGGCGATGCGTCCCAGCGCACGCCACTCATCGAGCGCCTCGTTGCACTCGCTGCGGCTCTCCTTCTCGTCGCAATCGCAATGGCAGGATCGCAGCGGCCGCTTGTGGTGCTTGGCCTGCTGGTCGGCGCCGCGCTCGCCTATGTGATCCTGATTGGTGCGGCCATGCTGGTGAAACGGCTCGCACGTCGCGCCGCCCGGCATGCCCGCGGCAAACTGCGGCTCATCCTGTCCAACCTCGGCGGCCCCGGCTCCCTCGCGCCCATTGTTGCGCCCGCGCTGGGCCTCGGCCTCGGGCTGCTAACGCTGATCGTCGCGATCCAGTCCAACCTGCTTGGCCGGCTTACCGAAACCGCGCCGGCCGAGGCTCCGTCCGTCCTCTTCCGCCAGATCGCCGAGCACGACGCGGCGGCCTTCGACGCGCTCATGCGCGAGCAGGGCTTGGACACATCCGACCAGCTATCCTATCGCCGCGCGCCTGTCCTTCTCGGCCGCGTCACCACGATCGACGGCGCGCCACTCGACGAGCAGTCCGTGCCGATCGAGGAGCGCTGGATCACACGCACCGAAACACCGATGACGATCCTTGCCGATCAGCCTGTGGAAGCGGTTTTGCTCCAAGGCCAGTGGTGGCCGACCGACCATACCGGCACGCCGCTTGTCTCGGTTGAGGAGGGCGTCGCCCAGGGTCTCGGGCTCAAGGTCGGCAGCCGCGTCGGCCTGCGCATCTTTCTCAAGGAGATCGAGGCGGAGGTCGCCTCCATCAGGAAAGTCGACTGGACCGGCTTCGGCGCCAACGTTGCCTTCATCCTGTCGCCCGGCGCCGTCACCGGCTTCAGCCCCGCCCACGCCGCGATTGTGCGCATTTCTCCCGACGTGGAGGAAGCGGTCGTGGCGGCAGTGGGCGAGCGGTTTCCGCGTGTGCTTGCCTTCCAGGTTCGCCGCACCCTCGAGACGGCCGTCGACCTGTTCGGACAGGTCTCGCTCGTCGTGACGTCGCTGGCGAGCGTTGTCCTTGCGGCCGGCGTGCTCGTCCTCTTTGGCGCCTTTGCAGCAGCTGCGCGGCGGCGTCGCCGCGAGTCGGCGCTGCTCAAGGTGTTTGGCGCGACGCGGCCAGCAATCCTGCTCTTCTACGCGTTCGAGTTCGCGCTTGCGGCAATGCTTGCTGTGGCGCTCGGCATCGGCTTTGGCGTGCTCGCGGCTCACCCGATTGTGATTCTACTGATCGAGACCGAGTGGCGTCTCGAATGGGCGCCGGTGCTCGCGATGGCTTTCATCACCGTGTTTGCCGCTGCGGCGGGAGGCGCGGCCGTGGGCTGGTCGACTTTGTCCCACCGCCCGGCGCGAGTATTGCGCTCGGCATGAAGGTGGGTATGTTCCCGGTGCGTCAGCCCGACGCGATGCCCTCGAAAAACCGCCCGCAGCTGTTTGTGGAGACGGTGACGGATACCCGTCATGTGGGCGTTGAGCAGATGGTTGGGCGAACGGGGAGGAGTCATGAATAAGCTCGTGTCTGTAGTTGCGCTGTGTGCAGCGCTTGGCGCATGCCAGACGATGCCGATGGATGGGTCGAGCGCGTCCGCCGATTCATCGACTGCGACCGCGTGGAAAGCCGAGCGCGGACCCGACGGCGTGCATCCGGACCTTAATGGTGTCTGGCGCGTGATGAACACCGCCAACTACAACATCGAAGCGCACCCGGCCTCCGCCGCGCTGCAGCTTCGTCCCGGTCCGTACGTGCCTGTGCCGGATGCGTCCGTCGTTGCGCTTGGCGCCATCGGCGCCGTGCCGGCCGGTATCGGCATCGTCCAGGGCGACGGGAAAATCCCGTACACCGCCGATGCTCTCGCCGTTCGCGACGCCAACCGCGCCAAGGCCGTCGAGCTTGATCCGGAGGTGAAGTGCTACCTCCCGGGCGTGCCGCGCGCCAACTATATGGACAAGCCTTTCCAGATCTTCCACTCGGACAAGGCCGTGTTCATCGCGTATGAATTCGCGGGCGCCGTCCGTAACATCTTCCTCGAAGAGCCGGATCCGGCCCCGGCCCAGTCCTGGATGGGCCAGTCCTACGGCCGCTGGGAAGGCGACACGTTCGTTGTCGAGGTCACCGATATGCTGCCGACGACCTGGCTTGATCGGTCGGGCAACATCAAGGGCGAAGACACCAAGATCGTCGAGCGCTGGACGCCGACCTCCGACTACACCATGCGCTACGAGGCGGAGATCATCGATCCTTCCGTCTACACCAAGCCGTGGAAGATCGCTTTCAACCTCTACAAGGCCCAGGGCGAGGACGCCCAGCTCCAGCAGTTCAAGTGCGTCGAGTTCGTCGAGGAGCTGATGTACGGCCACCTGCGCAAAAACCCGCTGCCGGGTCCGGCACTGGAGCGTGCGAAGCGTGAAGCCGAGGAGCGCGCAGCCGAGGAGGCCGAGCTCGGCGAGTGATGCCCGCCGCGGGGTGTTGAATATGTTGTGATAACCGCGGCTGCCGGCGTTATTGGCAGGCAGCCGCGGCTCATAACACAAGGGAATCCCGGTGGTTCGCGAGCGAACCCACGGGGGCGAGCCGGCCGGGGACCGGGCGCCGTGTGTGGGAAACCCTTGAGTACCGCGGCCTGCGGGATTAAAACGGGCGCAATTTCAGGGGCGCGGGCAGGACTGAGTCCCGCAGGCGCAGAGACAAGGTGGACGGCGGCATACCGTCGGTTCTGGAGGAAGTAGATGAAGAGCAAAGTTCGTCTGGTTGTCGCTGGGGCCGCTCTTGCCGCCCTGACCGCCGCAGGCGCCGGTACCGCCGCTTACGCACACCACGCGTTCGCAGCCGAGTTCGACGCCAACCGTCCTGTTCTGCTGAAGGGCGCGGTTGATTTCGTCGAGTGGACGAACCCGCACACCTGGATCCACATCACAGTTAACGACGTGAACAAATTCGGCCAGCCGAAGGCGGGATCGACGCTGAACTGGGCGATCGAAGGCGGTACGCCCAACACCATCTTCCGCCTGCCTAATGCCGGCCAGGGCATGTCCGCCGCCGACCAAGCGAAGGCTCGTTCGGTCGCCATCCCGAAGGGCACGCAAGTTGTGGTCCGCGGCTACCAGTCGAAAGACACGGTCTGCTCGCGCAAGTGGGGCACGGGCGCCCAACTCAAGAACATCACCTGCAAGGCCAACGGTCGTGACGTGACCTTCCCGAACGGCTGCAAGCTGTTCGTCGGCGGCTCCTCGACGGGCGCTCCGAAGGACGGCGCAGACCAGGGCGCGCGGACGGATTGCACCGCCGCCTCGCCGCCGGCCTGATCTGGAGCAGAGCTGAAACTAGCAAGCCCGCCGTCCCACCGACGGCGGGCTTTTTGCTGTTCATCAAAGACCGGTTTGGCTACGTAGGTCGCCGCGATCACACGGGGACATTCCGATGACAGCGCGCACGCTCCGCGAATTCCTGGCCGACCCTGCAGGCGATGGGAAAGCGGCGCCGCTCGATCTCGCCGTGCTGATCGAGGCCATTTCCGATTCGTGCCGCACCATATCCTATCTCGTCTCGCGCGGTTCGCTCGCCGGCGTTCTGGGCTCGGCAGGCACCGGCAACGTCCAGGGCGAAGAGCAGAAGCAGCTCGATATCCTGGCCAATGACGAGATGATGGCGATGGCGAAGGCGACGGGCGTCGTCGCAGCGGCTGCTTCCGAGGAGGAGGATGCGGCGCGAGCCATGACGGTCGGTGCGCCCTATCTCCTCCTGTTCGATCCGCTCGACGGCTCGTCCAACATCGACGTCAATGTCTCGATCGGCACGATCTTCTCGGTTTTGCCGGCCACCGCTGGCGAGGGCGCCGAGCCGTTTCTCCAGCCTGGGCATAACCAGGCCGCCGCCGGGTATTGCGTCTATGGACCGCAAACCACGCTGGTGCTCACGCTCGGATGCGGCGTCGTAGCCTTTACCATGGATCCGCCGACCGGGCAGTTCGTGCAGACCGGCGCAAACATCCGCATCCCGGAGAAGACCAGGGAGTTCGCCATCAACATGTCGAACATGCGCCACTGGGCCGAGCCTGTGCGCGCCTACATCGACGACTGTCTCGCCGGGGAGGCCGGCCCGCGGGGCAAGAACTTCAACATGCGCTGGATCGCCTCCATGGTGGCCGACGTCCACCGCGTTCTCACGCGCGGCGGCGTCTTCATGTATCCTTGGGACAAGCGCGAACCGACCAAGCCCGGCAAGCTCCGCCTGATGTACGAAGCCAACCCGATGTCGCTGCTGGTCGAGCAGGCCGGCGGCAAGTCCTTCGACGGCAAGCAGCGCATTCTCGACATCAGGCCTACCGGCCTCCACCAGCGTGTGTCGGTCATGCTGGGCTCGAAGGAAGAGGTCGAGGTGCTGGAGCAGAAGCACGCGGGGTCATGAACGGGGCCGTCGCGCGGCGCAGCGTCTGGCGCATGTTCGGCCGCGCGT
>Ga0172373_10000686_pt1 | contig 55866 bp, 44 predicted proteins | sample Lak10m_2_FD_114546 | JGI IMG/M metagenome (GOLD analysis project Ga0172373, IMG submission 114546) | Freshwater microbial communities from Kabuno Bay, South-Kivu, Congo - kab_092012_10m | ecosystem: Environmental > Aquatic > Freshwater > Lake | place: Democratic Republic of the Congo... | reverse complement strand
GGCCCGGCCTTGGAGCCCCAGACCTGCTTTCCCTCCGCGGCATAGCCGCGGTCCCAGCTGGTGAGCAGCTGCGGCTCGATGCGTGCCTCGCTCGTGGCCCAGAGGGCGCCCGAAAGCTCGCTTGCGCAGTTGCGGGCCTCGGTTGAGCCCTGCCAGGCGCCGTCCGGCTGCTTCACCAGGAGCAGCGAACAGCCCGCGCGCAGCTCCAGTTGCGCGGGATCAAGCGCATCGAGGCGCTGCGGATCGCGCCAGGCGCCGGCGAAGCTCAGCGGGTCACCGGGCAGCGTGTAGACATCGCTCCAGACACTGCCGGCCTCGCCCTGGCGCAGGCGGTAGACGCGCTGGCGGTAGGGCGTCTCGGCCTTGGCCGCGGCCGCCTGCTCGACGTACAGCCAGGGTCCGTCCCGACGCGAGGTCCAGATCGGCTGCATGTGCAGCACGATGTGGAAGAAGCGGTCATCCTCCCGATGCTGCGCCTCGCTGGAAAAAGAGCCGCTCATCCAAGCCTCCAGTTCCTTGCACTCGGCCTGGCGATCGAGGGGTGCGTGGAGACAACTGCTGGCGAGCAGGCCCAGCGGGAGGGCCAGCGGGAGGGCCAGCGGGAGGGCGAGGAAATGGCGCATGCTCCCAGCCTAGCGTTAGACTCCCGTCCGCATGAAGACCCTCCTGGCGGCCCTGATCCTGTCTGCCCCGCTGGCCCATGCGCAGCAAACGATCGAGATCGCGCTGGGCGCGGGAGTTCAGCCCGGCCATCCGGGCGGACGCGTGCTGGTGGTGCTCGCGCCCGCGGACTCCAAGGACCCGATGCGCGCGATCGGTGACACGGGCATGGATGCGGCGCCGCTGTTCGGCACGGACGCTCCGGACTGGAGCTCTGGCGCCAACTCGGGCATCACGGCGCGCATCGATGCCGGCAGCGCCGCCTTTCCGCTGTCCTCGTTCGCGCAGGTGAAGCCTGGCGAATACAACATGCAGGCCCTGCTGCGCTGCCATCCCGATCTCCTCGTCGACGACGCGCCGGGCAATCTCTACAGCGCACCGCAGCGCGTGCGCATCGATCCCGCGCAGCCCGGCACGCTGCGTCTGGAGCTGAGCGCACGCCTCGAAGGCCCCGAGTTGCCCCCCGATACGCCCGAAGTCCGGTTCGTGCGGCTGCGCTCCGAGAAGCTCTCGCGCTTTCACGGCCGCGAGATCTTCCTGCGCGCCGCGGTGCTGCTCCCGGCGGATTTTGAGCAGCAACCCGAGCGCCGCTATCCGCTGATGGTCGAGATCGGCGGCTACGGCCAGCGCTGCGCCACGCTGGCGCGCATGTACGCCAAGGGCTCACGAATGCTGAGCAACTGGAACGCGCCGACGATGCCGCGCTTCCTGCTGGTGATGCCCGATGGCGCCGGTCCGCTCGGTGACCCCTATCAGGTCGATTCGGAGAATCACGGTCCTTACGGCGCGGCGCTGACCGAGGAGCTGATCCCGCACATCGAACGCAGCTTCCGCGGCCTCGGCGAAGCGCGCGCGCGCTTCACGACCGGCCACTCCACCGGCGGCTGGGTCTCGCTCGCGCTGCAGGTGCACTACCCCGAATTCTTCAACGGCTGCTGGTCCTTCGCCCCCGACGGCGTCGATTTCCGTCATTTCCAGCTGATCGACGTCTACAAGGACAAGAACGCCTACCAGAACCGCTATGGTTTCGAGCGCGCTTCCAAGCGCACCATCGACGGGGACCTCGAGTTCAGCGTCCGGCATGAGTGCCAGCTGGAGAACGTGCTGGGCGTGGGGAACTCCTGGACGCGCTCGGGCGGCCAATGGGGCGCCTGGAACGCAACCTACGGCCCGCGCGGCAAGGACGGCGCCCCGAGCCGCCTGTGGGATCCGCGCACCGGCGAGATCGACGCGGCTCTGCGCAACTCGTGGAAACGGCACGATCTGCGCCTCAAGCTAGAGGAGAACTGGAAGACGCTGGGGCCCAAGCTCGCCGGCAAGCTGCATGTCTACGTCGGCGATGCCGACGACTACTTCCTCAACAACGCCGTCGTGCGCCTCGACAGCTTCCTCAAGCGCGCGGATCCCGCCTTTGGAGGCGAGATCCGCTTCGGCTGGCGGGCGGGGCATGGTTACCACCCGCTGAGCGTTCAGGAAGTGCTGCAGGCTGCGCAGGCGAGGGTGGAGCCCGCGCCGCGCTAGAGCCACGCGGGTGGAGCCCGCGCCGCGCTAGGGCTCAGTTGTCGGCCGGAGCTTCCTTGTCGTCGACGCGCCGGATCGACGCGCCCAGCCCCGCCAGGCGCTCCTCGATCATCTCGTAGCCGCGGTCGATGTGGTACACGCGGTGGACCTCCGTGGTGCCGTCCGCCACAAGGCCCGCCAGCACCAGCGCCGCGCTGGCGCGCAGGTCGCTTGCCATCACGGGCGCGCCGGAAAGCCGATCGGTTCCCTGCACGATGGCCGTGTTGCCTTGGCGCCGGATCTTGGCGCCAAGGCGCGCCAGCTCCGCGATGTGCATGTAGCGGTCCGGGTAGATCTGCTCATCGATCAGGCTGATGCCATCGGAGAGCGTCATCAGCGCCATCCACTGTGCCTGCAGGTCGGTCGGGAAACCGGGGTGCGGATGGGTCGTGACGTCGGTCGCGCGCGGACGGCGCGCGGGATCGCGCGGATGGTAGGGCTGGGTCTCGATGCTGTCGGTCCCGACCTCAAAGGGCACGCGCGCTTCCCACATGCGGTCGATCAGAGCCGAGAGATGCTCCGGCTTGCAGCCTTCGACGCGCACGCGCCCGCCCGACATCGCGCCGGCGAGCACGTAGGTGCCGGCCTCGATGCGGTCGGGGATCACGGCCCAATCGGCGCTGCCGAGCTGGCTGACGCCCTCGATCTCGATGCGCGGAGAACCGAGCCCCTTGATCTTCGCGCCCATCGCCAGCAGACAGTTGCCGAGATCCTCGACCTCCGGCTCACAGGCGGCGCCGTGGATCACGGTTTTGCCCTTGGCGAGCGTCGCCGCCATCATCACGTTCGCCGTGCCGAGCACGGTGGGCCCCATCGAGCCCGCCAGGTACATCTCCGCGCCGCGCAGGCCGCCGCGCGGCGCCTCGGCGATCACGTAGCCGTGCTCGATCTTGACGCGCGCGCCCAGCGCCTGCATGCCCTTGAGGTGCAGATCGATCGGACGCACGCCGAAGACGCAGCCGCCCGGCAGCGAAATCTGCGCCTTGCCGGTGCGCGCGAGCAGCGGTCCGAGCACCGTCACGGAGCCGCGCATCTTGCGCACGTTTTCCCACGGCGCGCAGGCCTCGAGCTCCTTCGCCGGCTGGATGGTCAGCGAGCCGTCGGCGTTGCGCTCGGTGCCGCACTCCAGATCGCGCAGCACGGCCATCATGGTGTTGACGTCGGAAAGCTGCGGCGCGTTGTTGATCCGTAGGCTGCCGCTGGACAGCAGACCGGAACACATGATCGGCAGCACCGCATTCTTCGCGCCTGCCACCCTGACCGTGCCATCCAACGGATGGCCACCCTCAATCACGAACTTGTCCAAGACGGTTCCCTACCCCTCTGCTGGTTTGCTGGTTTGCTGGTCTCCAAAGGAATGCAGCGGCGCTCCGAGCTAGCCGCCGCGTGCCTCGGGCAGCATCTGCCCCAGGCTGCGTCCGCCCAGCACGTGCAAATGCAGATGCTCCACTTCCTGGCCGCCGTGCTCGCGCGTGTTGGCGATCAGGCGCCAGCCGCGCTCCAGACCCTGCTCCCGCGCCACGCGGGCGGCGGTCTGGAGCAGGCGCCCGGCGAGCGCCTCGTTCTCCAGTTCCCACAGGGAGGCGATGTGCTCCCGGGGGAGGACGAGCAGGTGGACCGGGGCCTGGGGCCGGATGTCGCGGATCACCAGCACCTGCGAGTCCTCGTGGACCCGGATGGCGGGGATCTCCCCTTTCCCGATGCGGCAGAAGATGCAGCTCATGTTGACGTGCAGCGCTCGACGCGCGGAGCGCAGGTTGCGCAGCGCGCAAGGGCGGGCTCCAGAGCCGGCTCGCGGATTGATTCCAAGTGCTTGCCGGAAAAACGGTTGCACACACGACAAGAATCGCGTTTTCAGGCCCTCGCGTACCGCCGTCGCGCTTGACGCGCTCGCCGCCCAAGCCCTATAGTCCTTGGCTTGGAGCGCGGCCGCACTGGCAGCGCGAGCGGGTTCATTTCGACTCCCTCGCTGCCGTCCGCCCCCCCACACCACCGATGAGCCAAGATTCCTCCGCCCACGATTCCTCCGCGACGGGCACCCTCGAAGCCGCCTTCGACATCAAGACCAGTCCGATCTCCAGCTACGCCGCCCTGTGCAGCTCGCGCGCCGACCTGTTCGAGAACACGCATGCGCTGCAGAGCTTCCGCAAACGTCTGGCAGAGCTCTCCGGCAGCGGCGAGGAGGGCCGCCGCAAGGGGCTCGGCCTGTGGATGGCGGGTGACAGCGCGGCGGCCGCCGCGCAGCTGGCGAGCTTCGAGAACGATCACGTCGCCGCCTTCACCCGCGCCAAGGCGCTGATGGCGATCGGCAAGGCTCAGGAAGCCCACGCGATCTTCGAGCGGCTCTCGAAGAGCTTCCCCGACGAGGCCCGCCCGCGCGGCGGGATGATCGAGGCGCGTCTGGAAGCCGATCTGGCGGCCGGCAACGAAGAAGCTGCCCGCGCCAATCTGGAAAAGGCGCTGAAGAGCGCTCCGGCGGCCTTCGCCACGAGCGCGGATGGTTGCTATCTCCAGGGCCGCTTGCACGAGATGGACCACCAGTACGAGGCCGCCGTGGTGGCCTACGATCAGTCGCGCGAAGCCGATCCGACCCACCGCGCCGCGCTGTTCCGCTTCGCCTTTGTCAGCGAGCGCATCGGCGACACGGAGAGCGCGCTCTCCGGCTACCAGCAACTGGCCTCGATGCTGCCGATCGACCGCAATGTGCTGATCAACATGGGCATGCTGCTCGAGGACATGGGCCGCGACCGCGAGGCCTGCGCCTGCTACGACATCGCCAACCGCAGCTTCCCCACCGATGCACGCCTGCGCCGCTATCTCGAGGATGCGCGTTCGGGCATCGACATGTATTACGACGAGGACATGGAGCGCAAGGAGGATCGACTCAACCAGATCCTGCGCATCCCGATCACCGACTTCGAACTCTCGGTGCGCGCGCGCAACTGCCTCAACAAGATGAACATCCTCACGCTGGGCGATCTGGTGCGCCACAGCGAGACCGAGCTGCTCGCCTACAAGAACTTCGGCGAGACCAGCCTGCAGGAGATCAAGGAAATCCTGGTTTCCAAGGGCCTGCGTCTGGGCATGGGGCGCGAGGAAGCGGTCGCTTCGATCGAGGCCGCGCGTCGGCGCACCGTGACGAGCGATCCCAATGACGTGATGAACCGCCCGGTCTCCGAACTCGAGCTCTCGATCCGCTGCCGCCGGGTGGTCGAGGCGATGGGCTGCCTGACGGCCGGCGACATCACGCAGCACTCCGAGGACGAGTTCCTCGGCATGCCGAACTTCGGCTCCACCTCGCTGCAGGAGCTCAAGGCCAAGCTCTCCGATCTGGGCCTCAAGCTGTCTCCCAAGCAGGCCTGATCCGAGGGCTGGACTCACCGTGTACGACTTCATCGAGGGAGAGGTCGCCGCGAAGAGTCCGACGCGCGTCGTGATCAACGCCGGCGGGGTCGGCTACGAGCTTTCGGTTCCGCTGGGCTCGCAGTTCCCCGCGGCCGGCCGCGCGCGGGCCTGGACGCACCTGGTCGTGCGCGAAGACGCCCACACGCTGTGCGGATTCTCCGACCAGCGCTCGCGCGATCTGTTCCGTCAGCTACTCTCGGTCAAGGGCGTCGGCCCCGTGATGGGTCTGACGATCCTGTCGGGGATCGGCTGTGAACCGCTGTTTGCGGCGATCATCGGCAAGGACGCCGCCGCTCTGACGCGCATCAAGGGCGTCGGCAAGCGCACGGCCGAGCAGATCCTGCTCGACCTGTCGGACAAGCTCGCGCGCGGCTTGCCCGCGCACGAGCCGCGGGGCGCGGTCCCGACGAGCTCGCTGCTCGATGAGGCCATCGCGGCGCTGATCTCGATCGGCTTCTCCGAGAAGGAAGCGCGCAAGACCGCCGAGAAGGCGCTGGAGCGGGCCGGCAAGTCGGATCTCGATGCCGTGCTGCGCGCGGCCCTGTCAGGCTGAGCATGAGGCACGCGACCCCTCCCAACGTGCTCGTCTGCGACGATCTGGATGCACGCGCACTCTCCCGACTGCGTGAGGCAGGCTTGGCCGTGGAGTCCGCCGTCGGCTGGAGCGAACAGCAGCGCGACGAGCGGCTGCGCGCGGGCGTCGATGCGCTGCTGGTGCGCTCCGCCACGAAAGTCACGCGCGCGCTGATCGAGAAGACGCGCGGCCTGCGGCTGGTCGGCCGTGCAGGAGTGGGCGTCGACAACGTCGACGTGCGGGCGGCCAGCGAACACGGGGTGCTGGTGATCAACGCCCCCGAGGGCAACACGATCGCGACGGCCGAGCTCACGATCGCGCTCTTGTTCGCCTGCGCGCGCAGGCTGCCGCTGGCCTTCGAAACGACGCGCAAGGGCTCCTGGGACAAGCAGGCGCTGATGGGCGCGCAGATCAGCGGGGCGACGCTGGGCGTGATCGGCCTGGGACGCATCGGACGCGCCGTGGCCGCGCGGGCGCGGGCTCTGGGAATGCACGTGCTGGGTCATGACCCCACCCCGCCCGCCCAGCTCGAGGGCGTCGAGCTGTGCGCGCTCGATGAGCTGCTGCCCCGGAGCGATTTCGTGACGCTGCACGTGCCCTACTTGGCGGCGACGCACCATCTGCTCTCGCGCGAGCGGCTCATGTCGATGAAGCGCGGTGCGCGCCTCGTCAACTGCGCGCGCGGCGGGCTGGTCGATGAGTCGGCGCTGATCGAATGCCTCGACTCCGGGCAGCTCGCTGGAGCGGCGCTGGACGTGCTCGAAGGCGAGCCGCCGCGCGCGGATCACCCGCTGATCGGACGCGCGGACGTGGCGCTGACGCCGCACATCGGTGCCTCGACCCGCGCGGCGCAGACGGCCGTGGCGCTGGAGATCGCCCAGGGCGTGGAAGCCTTCTTCCTCGCGCGCGAGGCGCGCGGCGCGGTCAACCTCGCCGAGTGGGAGCGCGCGGGCGGATGGACGCGCGCCTAGCGGACGCTCCCCCGCCGTACCGCACGGTGGTCTTCGACTGCGATTCGACGCTGTGCGCGCTGGAGGGCATCGACGCGCTCGCGGGCGAGCACCAGCGCGAGATCGAGGCGCTGACCGCGCGGGCGATGAGCGGTGAGTTGCGCCTCGAGGAAGTCTACGGCCTGCGCCTGGAGCGGATCCGCCCCACGCGCGCCGCGATCGAGGCGCTGGGCGAGGAGTACGTGCACAGCCTGGTCGGCGGAGCCCGCGAGCTGGTCTCAGCCCTGCGTTTCCTTGGCAAGCGCGTGCGGATCCTCTCGGGCGGGCTCGAGCCCGCCGTCGCGCGCGTGGCGGCGGAGCTGGGGCTGGAACGGGACGCGGTCAGCGCCGTGGCGCTGCGCTTTCATCCCGACGGCCGTTACGCCGGCTTCGATGAGCAGTCCCCGCTGACCCATAGCGGCGGCAAGCTGGTGCTCGTGCGCGCCTGGCTCGAGGCGGGCGGCGGCCCCCTGTGCCTCGTCGGTGACGGCATGACCGATCTGGAAGTCGCCGAGGGACTGCCGCTGGCGCGCTTCGTGGGTTTTGGAGGCGTGGTGGCGCGCGAGACGGTCCTTGGCCGCTGCACGGTTTGCGTGCGGAAGGGTGATTTCACCGCGCTCGCGCCGTACCTTCTCTCCGCGCGCGAACGACGCATCCTCGCGCGCTCGCACGCGCACCGCGACTGGGTCGCACAGCTCCCCACCCCCGCATCATGAGCCAACCCGTCCTCTGGATTCCCGGTCCCACCGAGGTGCGCGCCCCGATTCTGGCCGAGTGCGCGCGGCCGATGATCGGCCACCGCGGCCCGGAGATGAGCGCGCTGCACGAGCGCATCGATCCGCCGCTGCGCCAATGCTTCGGACTCGCGGCCGGGAGCAGCGCCAAGGTCGCCGTCCACACCGCCAGCGCCTCTGGGCTGATGGAGTCGGCGCTCGCGGGCGCGGGTGCGCGCGTCCTGGCGCTGGTCAACGGCGCGTTCAGCATGCGCTTCGCCGAGATCGCCAGCGCGCTCGGCAAGCAGGTCACGGTGCTGTGCGCCGAAAACGGCGCCTGCGTGGAGCCCCAGACAGTGGCGGCCGCGCTGGCCCAGTCGGGGCCCTTCGACGCCGTGACGGTGGTTGCCAACGAGACCTCGACGGGAGTGCGCACGCCGCTGGCTCCGCTGCAGAAGCTGCTGGCGGGGCATCCCGGCACGCTGCTCCTCGTGGACGTCGTCACGCTGCTGGCGGGCGCGCCCGTGGACTTCGACGCCAACGGCCTCGATTTCGCCTTCGCGGGCTCGCAAAAGGCGCTGGCGCTGCCGCCGGGAATCAGCGTGGCCTGCGCTTCCGCGCGCTACCTGGCACAGGCCCGCGAGCACAAGCTGCGCGGCTGGTATCTCGATCCCGTGCGCATCTTCGAAGGCCACGAGAAGCGCGCGACGCCCGCCACGCCCTGCATCCCCTTGTACTACGCGCTGGCCCGCCAGCTCGAGGACATCAGCCAAGGCCTCACGCTGCATCGCAAGGACCGCGCCAAGACCGGCGCCGAAGCCTGGCGCGCGCGCTACGAGGAGCATGCGCGCATGCAGCAGGTCACCGAAGCCTGGGCCCAGTCCAACGGGCTCGACCTGCTGCCGCCGCCGGAGCTGTGTTCGCCGACGATCTCGTGCATACGCGCCGGATCGCTGCCGATCGAGGCCTTCCTGAAGAGCATGCGCGAGCGCGGCCACCAGCTCGGCGAGGGCTACGGAGATCTCAAGCGCAGCACCTTCCGCATCGGCCACATGGGCGACCACACGGAAGCGGAACTGTCGGCGATGCTGCAGATCGCCGACGACGTGATCCGCGAACTCGCCTAGCGCGCCGGCGCGCCGGGCTGGCCGGTCGTGCCGCGCGGCAGAGGCGCACCCGCGACGGGATGGGCACCCGGTGCGGCGGCACCCGGGCTGGGATGCGGCGCGGGAGGTCCGTCCTCGAGCGGTGCCTGCAGCGGAATGCCCGCATTCTGGCACTTGCGCACGAAGTCGTCCTTGGCGACGGCCTTGAGCCAGGCCTCGGCCGGATCGACGAGGCGCTTTTGGCACAGATCCAGCAGCGCATCGTTGAGCAGCTTGCAGCCGAGCTTGCCGTTCATCTGCATCAGCGAGGGAATCTGGTGCGTCTTGCCCTCGCGGATGTTCGCGGCGACGGCGTGGTTGCAGATCAGGGTTTCGAATGCCGCGACGCGGCCGCCACCCTGCTTCTTGAGCAGCGTCTGGGCCACGACGCCCTTGAGCGAGGCCGCCAGCATGGTGCGGATCTGCGCCTGGCGCTCGGCCGGGAACTGGTCGATGATGCGGTCGACCGTCGAGGCCGCCGTGGTCGTGTGCAGCGTGCCGAACACGAGGTGCCCGGTTTCCGCGGTTTCGATCGCGATCTGGATCGTCTCGAGGTCGCGCATTTCACCGACCAGCACGATGTCGGGGTCTTCGCGCAGGGCCGCGCGCAGCGCCCGCTTGAAGCTCTCCGTGTGGCGGTGCACTTCGCGCTGGTTGACGAGGCACTTTTTCGTCTCGTGCACGAACTCGATCGGATCCTCGATCGTGATGATGTGCTCGGCGCGCGTGTTGTTGATGTGGTCGATCATCGCCGCCAGCGTGGTCGACTTGCCCGAGCCGGTCGGACCGGTCACCAGCACGAGACCCTTGGAGAGGTGGCACAGATCGAGCACGCACTTGGGCAGGCCCAGCTTCTCGGCGCTCAGGATCTTGGAGGGAATCAGACGGAAGACCGCGCCGGGACCGCGGTGGTCGCGGAAGAAGTTGGCCCGGAAGCGCCCTTCGTTGGGCAGGGCGTACGCGAAGTCGGTGTCGCTGGTCTCCTCGAACTCGGCCCGGTTGGGGGCCGGAGCGATCTCGTAGAGAATCGCTTGCATCTGCTCGGGTGTGATGACGGAGCAGCCCTCGACCTTGACCATCTCGCCATGCAGGCGAAACATCGGGACGAGGTTGGATGTCATGTGCAGGTCGGAAGCTCCGCTCGCGACCATGCGTTGGAAGAGTGCGTCGATCCAGGCCATGGTCGGGCTATCGGCCCGCTCCAGCAGCCGACTGTAGGGCTTTTTCAGCGCGCGGACGCGCGCGCAAGCCCCCGCTCGCGGGCCAGTCCACGCGCGAGATCGCGCAATTCCTGCGCGGAAAAAAGGTGCAGTTGCTGCACGAGCAGCCGCGCGGAGTCCAGCCGCGGATGATCGACGGCACGTCGCAGGAGGCCGGCCAGCAGGCGCCGGTAGCCCACCGCATGCGGCAAATCCTTCCCGAACTCGCCGCTGGCCGCATCCAGCAAATGAGCCAGCAGAATGCGCGGCTCACGGGCCTCGCACAGCGCCGCAAGCTGCGCGCGCGCCTCGAGCTCCTCGCCGAACATCCGCAGCGAGAAGCCGCAGTCGGCGAGCTGCCGCAGCACGCGCGGCCAACCGCGCCGAAGCGGCAGAAAGTGCTGCCGATCGACCAGATGCCAACTCTCGTGCGTCGCGGTCGCATCGACGAACTCCTCCAGCGTCGGCACACCGCGCTCGGCGATCACCGCCAGCCGCAGGCGATCGGCGGCATCGAGCGCCGGCTCCAGCGCGGCGGGCGCGCCACCGGCCGGCAGCGCTGCGATCGCGAGCGCCGCCTGGCGCAACTCTTGATCGAGGAAGCGGCGCTCGAGCTCGAGCCATTCGTCGCGCTCCCGACGCACGCTCTCGATGTCGAGCCAGAAGCCCTCGTGCAGGGCCGCGGCATGGATGTGCGCGCCCTTGCGCGAGGCGCGCGGCGCGAGTTCCTGGCCCTCGCACCACACGATCGTGCCCGACCATGCCTCGCCGAGCAGGGTGCCGCTTTGGGTCTCGACCGCAAGGCGCGGCAGCACCACGGCATCGAGCCCGGGCTGGATCAGCACTTCGCCCATCAGCACGAAGCGGCCGAGCCGATCGGCGCGTTCGGCCAGGCCCCCCACGGGCGCGCCCGCCGGACCCAGGCCCTGCGCCTCGTCGGCCGCGGAGAACCAGGGCCCGGGGTGCGCCAATTCGCCGATCGGCCAGAGGCTCAGGAGCGGACTGCGTCCAAGGCCGAGCTGTTTCAGGGCCGCATCCAGTCGACCGCCAACGCGGGCGACGCGCACCAGCTGGGCCAGTTCGGCTCGCCGCTCGAGGACCCGATCGTCGAGCGCGCGCGCAGCGGTTAGATCCGAGCCCGCCAGAGCCTCAGCCAGCGCGCGCGCCTCGTCGAACCAGCCGCAATCGACGAGCGCCTCACCGAGTTCGGCGCTCGGACCTGCGCGCGCCAGCCGCAGCATGCGCGCCAGCCGCGGATCCTTGGGCAGTCCCTGCCCGTCGAGAACCTGCTTGGGCAGTCCTGCCAGCCAGTCGTCCACGGCCTCACGCGTGCGTCCCAGCGCGAACCGCGCGGCGCGCGGGATGCGCTCGTCCGGCGGCAGACGCGAAAGCGCCAGCAGGCCCGGTTGCCGCAGCCATTCCAGCCGCGCACGCCACTGCTCGCGCAGTCTGCCTGGTTGGGACGAGAGGGCCAGCAGCCACTCGCTCTCGCCCGCTGCCGGGCGCGGGAGCAGAGCGGCCAGCTGCCCCAGATCCGCATCGGAGAGTTCGGGATGGCGCAACAACTCCAGCGCCTCGCCGAACACGGCTTCTGGGGCTTCGCGCAAGGAGCGCCAGAGCAGCGACTGCGTGCGGATCGACAGAGCATCGCGGGTGCGCAGGCCGCCTTGGCGCAACAGCTGCTCCAACGCGGACTCCGCCGCGGCGATGCCGCTCGTGCGGGTCAGCGCGCGCGCCCTTGCCAGCCCAAAGAAGGCGCGTTCCCAGGAACCGCGCGCGAAGCCTTCGGCACGGCGCGCGTGCTGTTCGGCTTGCGCCGAGCGGCCGGCGCGCAGAGCGAGCACACCCAGACCGTGGTGGGCGAAGGCGCACTTTGGATCGAGTTCCAGGGCCCGCTGGTAAAACTCGGCGCCGCGCTCCCCCTCCAGCCGACCCCGCAGGTACAAGGCCGCGGCGCTCTCAGGCGCGGCGCGGCGGCGTGCGAGAGCCTCCGGCAGGCGCAATTGCTCCCGCAGCAACTCGTCGAGCAGGCGCGCAGGCGCGATCCAGCCCGGCGCGAGGGCTTGGGCACGCTCCAGACTCGCCTGAGCGGCCGGATCGCGCGCCTCCAGCAGGCGCACGCCCTCATCCAGGGCGTCTTCGGCCGCGGCGGGCAGCACGGCGCCGCTCGGGACGGAGGCGCAGCCGCCCAGCAGCGCAAGCAGCAACACAAACAGGCGCGCGAACACTCCATCTTTTGTACGCTTCCCGGCGGGTGATCGCCATGCACCAACCGATCTTCGGCGTCTTTCTCGTCGCACTCGTCGCACTCGGCCCCGAGCCAGTCTCGCAGAAACCCAAGGACAAGCCCAAGCCCGCCCCCGCGCCCGCCAAGGGCCGGGAGAAGGCGCCGCCGCCCGTGCTGCAACCCTTCACGGGCAAGCTGAGCGAAGCGCGCGCGCACGCCAAGGAGCGCAATGCCGGGCTGCTGATCCACATCATCCTCGAGAACGAGCCCACGAACGATCAGTACCGCGACAAGCTGCTCAAGGACGAAGAGCTGCTGCGAGCCAGTCAGGAAGCCGTGGTGCTGATCTCGAACAACGGCAACCACCCGCGTGCGAGCGTCGAGGTCGAGGTCGACGGCAAGAAGCAGAAGCAGGAAGTCTGCTCCGTCTACCCCTGGTTTTCGACCTGCGCGCAGCACTCCCAGCACTTCAACGATCTGTTCCTCGAATACCGCGAGGAGAGCGGCGATCTGCGCTGTCCCCAGACCATCCTGATCGGTCCGGATGGCAAGCTCGCCTTGCGCATCAACACCGGCAGCATGCCGGAGGCGAGCGAGATCCTCGCGGGATTCGACGAACTGCGAAACTCCTTCGGACCGGGCCTGACCGAGGAACAATGGGTTCGCATCGTCAAGCTGTGCGCCGATGCGCGCGCGGCCCAGTCGTCGCAGGATTGGCCTGCGGCGGCGCGCCTGTGGGACTCGGTCTTCGCGCTGAGCCCGAAAAGCGAGTACGGCAAGGAGGCGAAGGGCGCGCGGGAAGCCTGCGACAAGGGCCTGCGAGAGCGCTTCCAGAGCTTGCAGGCGCGCCTGGTTCCGGGCGAGGCCGCCAAGGCCTATCGCGCGCTGCTCGGCTTCGAGGAACAGTGCGCCGGCCTGCCGATCGCGGCGGAGATCCGCGCGCGCATCGCCAAGGCCGAGGCGCAGAAGGAGCTGAAGGACGAGATCGCGCGGGTGCGGCTGGAGATCGAGGCCGAGAAGCTGCTCGAACAGGCTCAGACCTTCAGCGATGCCGCCAACGCCAAGGAACTCGAGAAGACGCTCAAGAAGCTCTTCGCCAAGCGGCTCGCCGGCACCGAGGCCAGCCGCAGGGCCCTGAGCCTGTGGCCCGAATACGCGCCCAAGGATGGTTGAAAAAGCCGCGCGGCGCGCTCCTCACTGGGAGCGCGCCGCGCGCTTTCGGGCAGGTCTCAGCGACCCGCGGCGATCACCACAGAATCGTGATCGCGCTCGAGATGTTCCACGAGTTGCCCGGAGGCGCGGCGCAGAACGCGAGGTTGGGATCGCGGTAGTAGGCCTGGTAGATGCGCGTCAGACCCGAGAGCGGAGCGATCGGATCGCCGAGCGCCGTCGACTGGGCCGTGATCGAGGGGTTGCCCGGCTGGGGAGCCGAAGCCACGCCACCCGCGGCGTTGCGCACGTACAGACGCTTGAGCGCGCCCGCGGCGCAGCGCACGCCGTCGCCGAAGACCACGCCGTTGGCATTGATCGAATCCCCTTGCAGGAAGATCGTCAGCGCCGTCGGCAACTCGCCACTGGACTGCAGCACCACGTTGTCGGAGAGCGGATCACCGAAGGCTTCGAGCTTCGCACCGCCGGTGGCGGCCGAGTTGTCGCAGCCGCGGCCCGCGAGGCCCACGTTGGCGCAGGGGCAGGCCGTGGCCAGCGAACCGTCGCCGAAGCAACTGGCCGTGCCGGTGGGCTGGCAGCTGTCGATCACGCCGTCGAGGTTGAGGTCCTGAGCGGTGCCCGCGAGGATCTCGCAGCCATCGTGCTGGGTGTTGCCGTTGCAGTCAGCGATCAGACCGGGGACGACCTTGAACACCTCGCCGCCGTTGAGGTCGCAGATGTAGAGCTCGCCGGCCGCATCTTCGCCGAAGCTCGAGATCGAGCCGATCGCCAGCGTGCCCGGAGGATCGAGATCCGTCGTGCGGTTGGTCAGGTTCGTGATCGCGCTGCCGTTCCAGCCGAACGTGAAGATCTGGTTGGTGCAGAAGTCGGTCACGAAGTAGAGGCCCTGGAAGTTGCAGGCCGCGCTTCCGCGGTAGCGGTAGCCGCCCGTGATCGAGCAGTTGCCCGCCGAGTGGTTGGCCGTGTAGACCGGCATGGTCAGCGAGGGCGCGTTGCAGGTGCAGCCCGAGAGACCTGTGCAGGCCGCACCTTCCATGCAGCGCCAGCCGAAGTTGAGTCCGCCCAGTCCGGCCGGGACGAAGTTGACTTCCTCGATCGCGTTCTGACCGACATCGCCGATCCACATGTCGCCCGTCTGGCGATCGAAGGAGTTGCGCCAGGGGTTGCGCAGTCCGTAGTGGTAGATCTCGTCGAGTCCGGGCGTCGCGCCCGCGAAGGGGTTGGTCGGCGGGATGCGGTAGTTCTTCGTGGTGTCGCTCGGGAAGTCATCGCCGTCGACGTCGAGGCGCAGCATCTTGCCGAGCAGCGAGTTGAGGTTCTGCCCGTTGCCCGGCGGGTCATTGGCCGAGCCGCCGTCACCCGTGCCGATGTAGAGGTAGTTGTCCGGACCGAAGCCGATCCAGCCGCCGTTGTGGTTGGTGTTGGTCGGGTGCGGAATCGTCAGCACCGGCGTGGCCGATGCCGGATCGGCCGTGGTCGAGGTCGCGAAGGGCGCATTCGCCGTGTAGCGCACCACCACGTTGTTGCCGCCTGTCGCGGTGTAATACACGTAGAGGAAGCCGTTGTTGGCAAAGTCCGGGTGGAAGGCCAGACCCAGCAGTCCCTCTTCATTGCCGGTGAGCACGGGGCTGACCGAGAGGTAGGGTGTCGCCTGCAACGTGTTGGTCGTCAGATCGTAGATCCGCAGGCGACCGGTCGTGCCGGAGCGCTGCTCGACGATGAAGATGCGGCTGAAATCGCCGACCGGAGCGGTGACGAAGACCGGACGGGCCAGACCGTTCGCCACCAATTGGGTGTCGAGCGAGAGCTGGGCCTGTGCGGTCTCCACGGAGGAGCTCGCCAAAAGGGCCGTCAGGCCCGCGGCGAGGAGGGAGAGTGTCTTCTGGAGCATGGTTTCCTTGCTCGGGAAATCCGAGTGATTACTGGACGAGCGTACCCCACAAACGGGTTCCCCGGTAGCAGCCTCCCCGCGGGATTCCGCCCGCCGTACGGGACTTTTTCGCCATCCGGCTGGAGGGGGCTCAGGCGTGGGCCGCCAGGAAGGCTTCCAGCACGGCATCGCTGCCCCATTCGCGGTCGAGCCGCTCGGAGAGCTTCAGCCGGGAAATCGACTCCGCCATCGAGGGCCCCATGCCGCCGTTGATGCTGCCCGTGTAGATGCGCAGCTGGTCGACGAGGTCGGCCGCCAGGTAGCTCGACAGCAGCGTCGGGCCTGCCTCCAGCAGCACCCGTCGCAGCCCCTGACTCCACATCCACTCCTGCGCCTCGCGCAGCGAGAACTCGTGCTCGCTCGAAACGTGCAGGGGATGCAGCTCAGCGCCGGCCGCGCGCAGCGCGCGCTCGCGCACCGGATCGGCACCCGCCAGACACAGGATGTGCACCGGACCGCTGCCCTCGCCGGGCCCGGCCTCGCGGAAGACGGCCGCGTCCGGCGGCGTGCGCAGGTAGCTGTCGAAGATGATCTTCCACGGCGGCCGCTGCGGATTGCCCGGCGGCCGCACGCTGAAGCGCGGGTCGTCCGCGAGGATCGTCCCGACACCGGTGATGATCGCATCCACGCGGCCGCGCAGCACCTGCACTTCGCGCAGCGATTCGGGCGTGGAGATCCAGCGCCCGCCCCCGACGCCCATCGGCGGCACCAGCTGGCCGGTGCGCGTCTGCGCCCACTTGGCGATGGTCCAGGGACGCGGCCGCCGCAGTCGCTCCTGAGCGGTCCAGCGCAGGAAATGGGGCGCAACTTCGCTCAGCGGAGCGAGTTCCTCGGCGAGCAGCACTTCGATGCCGCCGGCCTGCAACTCGCGCAGACCTCGGCCCTGATGACGCGGATCGGGATCGAGCGCGCCCACCACCACGCGGCGGATGCCGCTTTGCAGCAGGAACTCGGTGCAGGGCGGCGTCTTGCCTTGACTCGAGCAGGGTTCGAGCGTCACCAGCAGCGTGTCGATCCGCGCGCGCGGAACGCCGCTGTTTTCCGCGGCCGCGAAGGCGGACAGCTCGGCGTGCGGGCCCCCGTAGTACTCGTGGAAGCCCTTGGCGACCAGTTGCGAGCCCGCCAGCAGCGCCGCCCCCACGCAGGGATTGGGCGCAACCTCGAAGCGGTGGCGCGGAGCCTCGAGCGCGAGTTCGCGCAGCACGCTGCGGACGAGCACTTCGTCCAGCGGCGTCGACTCCGGCGGCAGGTTGAGGGTGGGCTTCAAGGCGTAGGCTCCGTTCTTAGGATACATGCGCTGAAAAGGCCAAGCCGGATCCGCGACCTCGGGCCCAAAAAAATCCCGAACCCGGACTTTTCTTCGCTGGCCCAGTCTGGACAATCGTGCGCCCGGTTTTTTTCTCCAGCACCCCCATCCATCATGAAGAAGGCTCCCATCCGCGTCGCCGTCACGGGCGCAGCCGGTCAAATCGGCTACGCGCTCCTCCCCCGCATCGCCTCCGGCCAGATGTTCGGCCCCGACCAGCCGGTGATCCTGCAGTTGCTGGAGATCCCCGACGAGAAGGCCCTGAACGCGCTCAAGGGGGTCGCGATGGAGCTTGAGGACTGCGCCTTCCCGCTGCTCGAGGGCATGGTGCTGACGAGCGATCTCAACACCGCCTTCAAGGATGTCAACTGGGCGCTCTTGATCGGCAGCCGTCCGCGCGGACCGGGCATGGAGCGCAACGACCTGATCAAGATCAACGGACCGATCTTCGTCGGGCAGGGCCGCGCCATCAACGATCACGCCGCGAAGAACGTGCGCGTCGCGGTCGTCGGCAACCCGTGCAACACCAACTGCCTGATCGCGATGCACGCGGCCCGGGATCTGCCGCGCGAGCGCTTCACGGCGCTGACGCGCCTCGACCAGAACCGCGCCCAGAGCCAGCTCGCCCTCAAGGCCGGCGTTCACACCAGCGCGGTGACCCACACCACGATCTGGGGCAATCACTCCGCCACGCAGGTGCCCGACTTCCACAACACGAAGATCAACGGCAAGAGCGCCGCGCAGGTGATCACGGACGAAGCCTGGCTCAAGGGTGATTTCTTCAAGACCGTGCAGCAGCGCGGGGCCGCCATCATCGCGGCCCGCGGCGCTTCGAGCGCCTTCTCGGCCGCCAACGCGCTCGTCGACCATGTGCGCGACCTCCACTGCGCCACACCCGCGGGCCAGTGGAATTCGGTCTGCGTGGTCTCGGATGGCTCCTACGGCCAGACGGAGGGCCTGATCACGAGCTTCCCCGTGACGAGCGACGGCAAGGGCGGCTGGAGCATCGTGCGCGGCCTCGAAGTGTCGCCGTTCATTCAGGAGAAGATCGCGCTGACCGTCAAGGAGCTCGAGGACGAGCGCGCGGTCGTCGCGGACCTGCTCAAGTAGCGCGCTGCTCCGCGGACGGGCCCTGCTGCGGGCTCTCCTGCGAGCTCTGCAAGCCACGCGTCTCGGCGGCAGCCGATCCGAAGCCACGCGTCTCGGCGGCGGCCGATCCGAAGCCACGCGGCTCGGCGGGAGCCGATCCGGCGAGCCCGTAGGGGCTGGCGCCCTCGATCCGGACCTCGAGCTCCTGGCCGATCCACTCCGCGGGTCCGGGGAACGAGACGATCATGCCATGGATCGTCCGTCCGAGCAGTTCGCCCGGGCGCTTCTCGCTGGTCCCTTCCACGAAGGTCCGGCGCGTCTCGCCGACGTGGCGGGAATGACGCTTGAGCCCGGTTTCCGCGGCCAGCGCCAGCAGGCGCTGGTTGCGCGTCTTCTTGACCTCCTCCGGCACGTCGTCGGCGAGCGCCTCGGCGGCGTGCGTGCTCGGGCGCGGTGAGTACTTGAAGATGTAGTTGACCACGAAGCCCTGCTCGGCGAGCAGCGCTTCGCTCTGCTCGTGCTCCAGATCGGTCTCGGTGGGAAAACCCACGATCCAGTCGGAAGCCAGCTCGATGTCGGGCACGGCGGCGCGCAGGATCTCGGTGCGTTTGGCGAACAGCTCCCGGTTGTAGCCGCGCTTCATGGCCTTGAGGATCCGATCCGAACCCGACTGCGCGGGCAGCGGGAGGAAGCGCTCGACCTTGGAACACTGCGCGATGGCCTGCGCCAGCGCGTTCGTCACGTACGAGGGATGCAGCGTGATCAGCCGGATGCGCATGAGCCCCGGGATGGCCTGCAGTTCGTACAGCAAGTCGGCGAGGCTCGCCCGGCCCTGACGGCCGCGCAGCTCCGGTTCTCCGGCTGCGGGCGGCGCGAAGTCCTCGCCGTAGCTGTTGACGGTCTGCCCCAGCAGGGTGATCACCCGCACGCCCTTCTCGACGAAGCCGCGGGCCTCGCGCACCAGATGCGCGATCGGATAGCTGATCACGCGCCCGCGCACGCGCGGCACGATGCAATACGTGCAGTTGAGATCGCAGCCGCGCATCACGGTCAGATAGGCGTGCAGTCCGCCGTCCCAGGGCTCGTCGCTGCGATCGATCGCCACCGGATCGTCCATCTCGAGCGCGAGCACGCGCGCGGCGGACCGCGAAAGTCCTTGCTGGCGGCGGTGCAAAACCTCCTCGACCAGCGCCGGAAGGCGCGCGAACTGACGCGTGCCCGCGACGATGTCCACATGACCCGCGCGATCGAAGATCTCGTGGCCGACGCGCTGCGCCATGCAGCCCATCACCCCGACGATCAGATCGGGGCGGGCCTCCTTGGCGCGCTTGAGCTCCCCCACCCAGGACCAGGTGCGGTCCTCGGCGTGCTCGCGCACCGAGCAGGTGTTGAACAGCACGATGTCCGCCTCGTGGAGCTCGGAGGTGATGGCGAAGCCCTCGCGTCGGAAGCGGCCTTCGGCCAGCAGCGAGTCGTACTTGTTCATCTGGCAGCCGAAGGTCACCACGTGCACCTTGCGCGCAACCTCGGCGCGCGGTTCCTCGGGGGCTCGGTCGGCGGAGGTGAAACGGCTGATGCTCATGGCGTGCTGGAGCCCGCGATTGTGCCAGATGCGCCGGCGGCGGGCCACCTTCCGACCACAGCGGCGCCCTCGGGGTAGGTTTCCGTGAGGTTCCTGCTCGTGTGCTTGTCCCGCCGGTGTGTTTTTTTCCTGCTCTGTGCCTGCGCCAGCCTGCTGGCGGCCTGCCAGTCGGCGCCGCGCGTGCGCGTCGAGACCAGCGGCTGCGAGGTGCGGGCGGGTGAGCGCGAGCAGGCCGAGCGCATCTCGGAGGCCTTCTCCGCGCTCGCGCCGCGCCTCGAGGCCCTGCTGCCCGACAGCCGGCTGCCGAAGCTCTCGGTCTGGGTGCAAAAGCTCCCCACGCTGTATGAGTTTCCGCGCACCACGCTGCCCGAGGCAGACGGCTTCTATGCGCCCGATCATCGCCGCATCCACCTGCGCGAAAACGCCCCCGATCTCGAGCGGACGCTGGCCCATGAGATGACCCACGCCGCGCTGGGACCGAGCTGGTCGGTGCTGCCGGGCACGATCGAGGAGGGCCTGTGCGATGCGGTGTCCGCCGAATTGGTGCCGGACAGCCGCGCCCGGCTGCGCGCGGGGCGCTACTGCGCGGCGGCTTTCGGCATGGGCGGCCTGCGACTGGAGCTTGTGATCCGCATCGACGGCTCGGGCTGTGCCGACGGCATCGCGCGCGAACTCAGCGCCCGCGTGCGATTCGATGGAGAGACATCGGAGAGCATCGATCCGCTGAGCGTCTTCGATGCCAAGGCGGGTTCCTGCTCGGCACGCCTGTCGACGAGCCGCAAGAAGGCGCTCTACGGCTGCGCGGATCTCGTGATCGACCGCATCCTCGAGCGCCGCGGATTCCACGGCTTGCACCGGATCGCAAGGACCGCGAGCCAGCGGGGCCTGACGGAGATTCCGCGCCAATGGCTGCTCGACGCGGCCGGACTGTCGGCCGATCAGGAGAGCTGGCAACAGGCCCTGATCGAAGGCCTCGGAGAGGACGAGCTCGCGGAACTGGTGCGCATGCAGCCGATGCTGCTCGCTGAAATCCTCGTGGACTTTCTCCAACCGCTGCTCGGGGAAGCCGAGCTGGAGTCGCTGCTGCAGGCAACCAGCATGCAATTGTCGGCCCCGCAGGCCGGCCCAGCGCTGGAATTGCTCACGCTGCCCGAGTTCGTGCGGGCCGTCCGCGCACGCGCGGGCGGCGGCGCGGCCCTTCAGGAGAGAGCCGACTCGTAGTGGCGGAAGGAGCGCCGCCAGGCGCGCAGCGTCCACCAGCTGAACGCCAGCACGAACAGCGTGTAGAGCGCGGCGAAGCCGGGCTCGATGCGTCCGAGCAGCAGCGCGGCCGGAAACCAGCTCCAGGTGGCGACGGGCACCAGCCAGAGCAGGAATTGAGCCATGCGACGCGGATAGACGTCGATCGGCCGGTCCGCCGCCTCGGTCGAAAGCAGCAGGAACAAGCGCGAGAGATCGCTGTTGACGAAGCGGAATTCCAGCATCGAGAACAGCACGGCGAGCATGATCCGCCCGAGCCAGGTGAGCGCCAGGGCCCAGAGGAACAGTGCCGCGGTCAAGGGATCGGTGGCATAGCCGCCTTGCACCCAGGCCCAAGAGAGGTAGCCGACCGCGATCACCATGTTGAGGCAGGCTTCCGGGCTGAAGCGCTGGAAGAAGTACACGATGACCGGATGCGCGGGTCGCAGCCGCAGCGTGTCGAGCTTGCCATCCTTGAGCTCCGCGCCGAAAAACCAGGCAGCGCCCAGCCAGATCATGTGGAACGCGTCCGAGACGAACACCATGCCGAGGAACACGCGCATGTCGCTGCGCGACCAGCCCTGGATCGAGTCGACCGAGTTGTAGAGGAACTCGAAGGTCAGGATGTGCACCAGATAGAAGATGCAGTCCATCACGACCTGATTGACGAACTCGAGCCGGAACTCCGCACGCCGCGCGAAGCCCGCGCGCGCATACTCGCCGAGTATGCCCAGATGCTGGGAAAAGCGCTCCTTCACATGCCGCTCCCGCCGTACCTCGCCAAGCCACGGCGCCACACCTCGCGACGCAGGAGCTCGAGTGCGAGGATGCTCGCGCCGATCACGGCGAAGCCGGTCCAGGCGTCGCTGAGGGGCCGCTCGCCCAGCAGGATCTCTGCCGGTCCCGCGATCGACCAGTAGGGAAAACCGTATTCCAGGGCACGCGCCAGCTCCGCGGGCATCCACGACAGCGGCAGCATCGCTCCGGCGAGGAACAGCGTCACGAAGCGCGTCATCACCAGCAGGGTCCAGACCACTTCCAGCCAGAATGCGAGCGCGTTGATCGTGAAATACAGCAGCAGAAAGCAGTAGCTGCCGCACAGCGCCAGCAGCAGGCTCACGATCAGCGCCAGCGGCGAGACGGGCAGCGGCCACTGGCCGGAAAAGGCGAGTGCACCGCCCGCACCGAGCAGCGCGGCGACGGCGGTCTGGGTCACGCTGAACTGCAGGAAGCGCGCCAGCGCCAGCGTGAAGCAGCGCACCGGCATCACGAGGTACTTCGTGACATAGCCCTGAAAGATCTGCTCGGCGAGATCCAGCATGCGATCGTGGAAGATCAAGCCCTCGATCCACGCCACCGCGATCAGATAGCGCACGGTGCCATCGAGATTGCGGCCGCCCAGCTGCTCGGCTCCCTGTGCGGCGAAAACAGCCTGAAACAGGAAGATCGTCAGCAGGGGGCGCAGCAGCGAACGCGCGATCTCCCGCACCAGGAAACCCACGCGCCAGGCCGTGACCTTCTTCAGCTCGTAGACGGTCGCCTGAAGCAGCAGGGCGGCCGGCACAGCGGTGCGCATCGCTCAGGCCTCGCTTTCGCTCCGGAACAGCTCGCGCACCAGCACATCCAGCGGCGTGCGCTCGATGGCGACATCGCGGACGGACAGCCGCGCGAAGACCTGCGCGAGGAAGGGCTGCACGGCCGTGGCGGGCACGGCGAAGGACAAGGCCCCGCCGCTCTGGCGCAGCAGTTCGATGCCCGGTTGGCACAGCTCGGCGAGCACGGCCGGATCGGGCGCCGGCAGGTGCGGCTCGAGGTGCAGTTCGATGGCGCGGCGGCCGAACAGGCGCTCGCGCAGGCGCACGAGGTCGCCATCGTACAGAAGGCGCCCCTCGGAGAGGATCAGCAGCCGCCGGCAGGTGTGCTCGATGTCCTCCATATCGTGGCTCGAGAGCACGATCGTGGCACCCTGCTCGCGGTTGATCTCGCTCAAGATGCGGCGTATCTCTTCGCGCGAAACCAGATCGAGGCCGATGGTGGGCTCATCCAGAAACACCAGCTCCGGCGCATGCAGGAAGGCGCCCAGGATCTCCATGCGCATGCGCTGTCCCAGCGAGAGATGGCGCAGCGGGATCCGCAGCTGATCGGTGACGGCGAGCCGCCGGGCGAGGGCCGTCAGCCGCTGATCGAAATCAGCCTGCTCCACGCGGTAGATCCGGCGCAGCAGCAGAAAGGAATCGAGCGGCGCCAGATCCCACCACAGCTGCGAGCGCTGGCCCATCACGATCGAAAGGCGGGACTTGGCGGCATCCGAAAGCTCGAAGGACGGTTCGCCGAACAACTCGCTCGTTCCGCGCGTGGCAGGCACGATGCCCGTCAGCACCTTGACGAGCGTCGTCTTCCCGGCCCCGTTGGCGCCGATCAGCCCGACGAATTCGCCGGCCTCGATCGAAAGGTCGATCCCCCGCAGGGCCGGGACCTCGATCACTTCGCGCGCCACGAGGGTTCGCACCCACCCGCGCAGGCCGGGATCCCGCCGGTGCGTCCGGAAGACCTTCTCGAGTCCGGAGCAGCAGAGAACGATCTCGCCCACGCGCCGGCTACCCGTCGGCCTGCCAGTAGTAGACGCCGCGCTGACCGCTGGTCTCCTCCACCGAGAGGCGCAGGCAGATCAGCTGCGCCTCGGGGAAGTGCCGCTGCAGCCGCTGGCGCAGTTCGCGGCCGAACCAGGCGGCCAGATTCTCGGAGGAGGTGTTGTTGATCGGCAGCAGGATCACGTCCTCGCGTGGAGCCGCGTAGTAGCGGTCCAGATAGCGCACCTCGATGATGCCGTCCTCGCGCTCCGAGGCGCGCAGCACCGGGTGCTCGGCGGGCACCAGCCAGTGCTCGTCCAGCCAGTCGCACAGCTCGCGGACCACCGGCTTCACGAGCTTGAAGTCCAGCACCAGCCCGTGCTCCGTCAGGCGACCTTCGATCTCGCAGGCGACGCGGTAATTGTGGCCGTGCAGCCGCTCGGCGCTGCCGTCGGGGAAGATCAGAAAGTGCGCGGCCGAGAACTTGAAGTTCTCCTTGGCGAGATCGATGGACCAGCGTTCCATGAGGCATGCAGCGTACGGGAAAAAGGAGCCGGGTGCGAACGTCACGCCCGACTGTTAGGCTTTTCGCGCCCCATGCAGCCCCAGACGCGACTTGTGCACCCCGTAGGACTCGATCTGGATTTCGAGATCCTCGCCGACGACACGATCATCGGTCCTTCGATCGAGCGCGGCGCCTGGGAAGAGCACGAGAGCGCGCTGTTCCGCGCGCACCTGTTCCCCGGAGCGCGAGTGCTCGATCTGGGAGCCAACATCGGCTGGTTCAGCTCCCTGGCGGTGCTCGCCGGAGCCGAGGTCGAAGCCTTCGAACCGGTGCCGCACATCGCTGAGGTGTGCGCGCGCAATCTCGAGCGCGCCAATGCGCGCGGGCCGGGGCGCGCGCGCCTGCACCGCGTGGCGGCCGGCGCTGCGCCGGGCCGGGCCTGGATTGCGCTGGGCGCGGGCAACTGCGGCGACAACCGCGTGCTCGATGCGGGCCGGGAACGCCCCGCCGACATGGGTGGTGGAACGCGCATCGAGATCGAGCTCGACACGGTCGATGCCCGCGCGCCCGGCCGCTACGACCTGATCAAGATCGACACTCAGGGTTCGGAATGGCTAGCCCTCCAGGGCGCCCGCGCGACCCTTCAGCAGAGCCCCGCGCTCGCGCTGCTGATCGAGTTCTGGCCTTACGCGCTGCGCGGGGCCGCTCCAGAGCAACTGCTCGAGTTTCTCGACCAGCAGGGCTTTCGGATCGGCAAGGCCACGGCCGCTCCCTACCCGATGAAGCCCGCCCGCATCCTGCGTCAGGCGCTCGCCCGCGATCCGGTGCGCGGAGGACTGGATCTGTACGCGGTGCGCGGGCGAGCCTTCCATGTGCTGGGAACCGCGGCGCGCCTCAAGGGCGCGTGGCGCTGCCTCCGAGAGGATTGATGCCCATGTCCCTGATCGATTTTCACTCCCACTGGTTTTCGCGCACTTTCTTCGAGACGCTCGCGGCCCAGTCCCCGCTGCCCGGCAGCGTCGAGGACAAGCTCGAATTCGTGCGAACCCGCGCCGGGATCGAGCTCCCGCCCGCCGACCCAGCCGCGCACACGGCGCGCTGGCTGTCGGAGATGGATCGCCATGGCGTCGAGCACCTGTGCGCCTTCGCCAGCCTGCCCGAGGAAATGGACATCGTCGCCAAGGCCGCCGCCAGCGCACCCGCACGGCTGAGCGCCTTCACGCTGATCCATCCCAAAGCCGCAGGCATCGTCGAGCGGCTCGAGCAGATCCTCGGCGTCCACGGCCACAAGGGCGTGCTGCTGTTCCCCGCCTTGCACGACTATGCCCCCGATGATCCCGCGTTGGCGTCGGTCTACGAGGTGCTCGCGCGCCACGAGAGCATCGTCTACGCCCACTGCGGACAGTTCAGCGTGCGTTTGCGCAGCCTGCTTGGTTTGCCCGGCGCGAAGGACCTGCGCCATGGTGATCCGCTGCGCCTGATCAAGCCCGCCAGCGCCTATCCCCGCATCCGCTTCGTCATCCCGCATTTTGGCGCGGGCTTCCTGCGCGAAACGCTGATGTGCGCCACGCAAGCGAAGAACATCTACACCGACAGCTCCTCCTCGCACGGCTGGCTCGCGACGCAGTGTCCGCGCCCCACGCTGGCGCAGGTTTTCGAAAGCGCCCTCGCCGCCTTCGGTCCGGAGCGCGTGCTGTTCGGGACCGACTCGACCACCTTCCCCACCGGCTGGCAGCGCGCGCGCCACGAGGAGCAGCGCGCGGCTCTGCTGCAGGCCGGCGCCAGCGCAGCGGTGCAGGAACGCGTGTTCCACCGCAATGCCCGCGCGCTGCTCGGGCTGTCATGACGCTCGAAAAGCAGAGCCTCGAGTGGCTCAAGGCCGCGCTCGAGCGCCTCGAGGAGGGTTTCGAGGCGCTGCCCCCGTTCGACGGCGAACTCGCTCCCGAGGAGGCGCAGCGCGCGCGGGAAATCCTGCTCGGCATCGCCGAGCGGCTCAAGGACAACTATCCCTACGCGCACCCGCTGTATGCCGGACAGATGCTGAAGCCGCCGCATCCGCTGGCGCGCGCCGCCTACCAGCTCGCGCTGTGGGTCAATCCCAACAACCATGCGCTGGATGGCGGGCGCGCGAGCTCCGCGATGGAGCGCGAGTGCGTCGCGGCGCTGGGAGAGCTGTTCGGCATGCCGCAGGCGCTGGGCCACCTCACGAGCGGCGGCACGCTCGCGAACCTCGAAGCACTCTGGGTATGCGGCCGCGAGCAGCCGGCCCGCTGTATCGTGGGCTCCGAGCTGGCTCACTACACCCATCCGCGCATCAGCGCGGTGCTGGGACTGGAATACGAGAGCATTCCGACCGATGACCGCGGGCGCATGGACGTCCATGCGCTGCGCGCGCGGCTGGAGCGCGGCGGCGTCGGAGGCCTCGTCGCCACGCTGGGCACCACTTCGATCGGCTCGATCGATGCGCTGGATCAGATCCTTCCACTGGCGCGCCGACACGGCGTGCGGGTGCACGTGGACGCGGCCTACGGAGGCTATTTCACGCTCGCTTCCACGCTTTCCCCGGCGGATCGCCGCGCTTTCGATGCCCTCCCGCAGGCTGACTCCATCGCCATCGATCCGCACAAGCACGGGCTGCAGCCCTACGGCTGCGGCGCCGTGCTGTTCCGCGATCCGCTCGTGGGACGGCACTACCGGCACGATTCGCCCTACACGTACTTCAGCTCCGCCCAACTGCATCTGGGCGAGATCACGCTGGAGTGCTCCCGTCCGGGCGCCGCGGCGGTGGCGCTGCGCGCGACGCTGGAATGGCTGCCGCTGGAGCGCGGCGGCCGCATGGCGTCGATGCTGGAGCAGTGCCTCGCCGCCGCACGCGGGCTGCGCGGGATTCTGGAACAGGCGCCTGAGCGCTGGCGCGTGCTGCTGGATCCACCGCTCGACATCCTCGTGTACGCGCCTCGGGCCCCGACCGCGAGCGCCACAACCCGGCTCTCGCGGCGGATCTTCGAGGAGGCCGCGCGCGAGGGACTGCATCTGGCGCTGACCCGCGTCGAGGCGCGGCTGGCGGGCGCGTGCTGGAAGGACCTGGTCTTCGACGAGCCGTCCGTCACCTGTCTGCGCTCGGCGTTGATGAAGCCCGAGCACAACGCCTGGCTCGCGCCGATCCACGAGCGACTCGAGCGCGCATGGGTGCGCGCTCAGGGCAGCTTGGATCGGTAGCTCGCGGGATCCGCGAGGAACTTGTCGCGGCAATTCGTGCAGCAAAAGCCGATGCGCCGGCCCTCGAAGTCCACCACGACGGCCGCGTCGATCGGCGCGCCCGTCAGCGGACACATTGTGTTGAGGGCCGAAGCCTTGTCCGAAGCAAGCGTGAAGGCCGCTTCCGTCTCCAGCGGCGCAGCCACCGGGGCGTCGATCAGGACCGCCACCGCATCGAGTCGGGGCAGCGCGGCGGCATCGAAACGCGCCTGATGCAGGAAGACCTGCCGCAGCGCCGGCAGGCTGGAGAGCGCGGCGAGATCCTGTGGCGAAAGTTCCAGGCCGACGAGCAGCAGTTCGCCCAGCGCGGGATGGCCCGCCAGCGCCGCGAGGCTGCCCGGCGGCAGCGCGGCGAAGCTGAGATCGAGGCGCTCCAGACGGGCGAGAGCGCGCACGCGCTCCAGCGTGCGCGCACCGACGCGAGTGCGCGCCAGATTGAGTTCGACCAGCTTGTCCGCGACGGGCTCGATGGCGCAGAGCGCCTGCTGATCCTCGAGGCTTTGGCCCTCGGCGAGGAAGGAGAGCCCCAGCGTCCCAAGCTCGGGGTCGATGATCTCCGTGCGCCCGAGCACCGCGGTCTTCGCGGCGAAAGGCGGCGGTTCCACGCGCGGCGAATGACAGGCACACAACGCCAGCAGCAGCGCGGGAAGCAGCCGACTCATGCCAGCCACTCGCGCATCACGCGGCCGGAGACGTCGGTCAGGCGGAAATCGCGACCCTGGTGCCGGTAGATCAGCTGCTCGTGATCGAAGCCGAGCAGATGCAGCAGCGTGGCGTGCAGATCGTGGACCTCGACGGGGTTCTCGACGATGTTGTAGCCGTAGTCGTCGGTCCTGCCGTAGCTGATTCCCGGCTGGATGCCGCCTCCCGCCATCCAGATCGTGAAGCAGCGCGGGTGGTGGTCGCGGCCGTAGTCCGTCGGCGTCAGCGTGCCTTGGCTGTAGACCGTGCGCCCGAACTCGCCGGCCCACAGCACCAGCGTGTCCTCGAGCAGACCGCGCTGCTGCAGATCGCGCAGCAACGCAGCCTGAGGCTGGTCGACTGCCGCGGCTTGCAGCCGGATTTCCTTGGGCAGGCTGCCGTGCTGGTCCCAGCCGCGCATGTACAGTTGGACGAAGCGCACGCCGCGCTCGACCAGCCGGCGCGCCTGCAGGCAATGGGCCGCGAAGGAACCGGGCTTGTGCACGTCGGGTCCGTACATGGCGAGCGTGCGCGGATCCTCGCCGCTGATGTCGGCCAGTTCCGGCACGGACATCTGCATGCGGTAGGCCATCTCGGCCTGGGCCAGACGGGCGCGGATCTCCGGATCGAGCGTATCGCGGAACTCCTGCTCGTTGAGCCGCTCGACGAGGTCGAGCATCGCCCGACGATCCGCGCGCTCGAGCCCCTCGGGGTCCTTGAGGAACAGGACGGGGCTCTGGCCTGCCCGCAGGTGGCAGCCTTGGTGGTCGCTCGGCAGGAATCCCGAGCCCCAGAAGCGCGCGGAGAGCGCCTGCATGTTGCCCAGCCCCTGCGTGATCATCACCACGAAGGTCGGGAGGTTCTGATTGCCGCTGCCCAGCCCGTAGCTGACCCACGAGCCGAAGCTCGGTCGGCCCGGTTGCTGGTTGCCGGTCTGGAAGAACGTGATGCCCGGCTCGTGGTTGATCGCCTCGGTGTGCATCGAGTGGACGAAGCAGATCTCGTTCGCCATCGAGCCGGTGTGCGGCAGCAGCTCGGAGAGCCACACTCCGTTCTGTCGGTTGGCATGCCGCGCGAAGCGGAACATGCTGGGAGCGACCGGAAAGCGCGACTGGCCCGCGGTCATGCCCGTCAGCCGCTGACCATTGCGCACGGAATCCGGCAGATCCTGATCGAAGCGCGCGCGCAGCCCGGGCTTGTGGTCGTACAGATCGAGGTGGCTCGGCGCACCCTCCATGTGCATGTAGATCACGCGCTTGGCCTTGGGGCGCACCCGCAGCGCGGGCGGCGCGGCAGGGTTCGAGGAGCCCGATGCTCCAAGCAGCTGGGACAAGGCCGCCAGGCCCAGCGCCGAACCCGCGGTGCGCGCGGTGAGGCCGCAGAAGCGTCGGCGGGTCAGGTTGAGGTGGTACAGCTCGCGGGGATCCATTGCTCTAGCTCCGACACAGAGTGGCATCGAGGTTCAAGAGCGCGCTGGCGACCATCGTCCAGGCCGCGAGTTCGCCGGGATCGAGCTTGGGATCGCGGGGGCTCATGCCGACCTTCAGCAGGCTTTCCGCGGCCTGCGGCGCCAGGGCGTAGCGGCCGCGGTAGCGCTCCAGGCTGGCGCGCAGCGCCTCGAGCGCGGCGCCCTGCACCGGCTTGCCCGTCACCCGCAGGTGCATGCGCATGAGGCGCTCGCCATCGTCCGTCCGCTCCAGCAGCGTGCGTTCGGCCAGCTTGCGCGCGGCCTCGCGGAACTGCTCGTCGTTCCAAAGGACCAGCGCCTGCAGCGGCGTATTGGTCGTGGTGCGCCGGATCGTGCAGAACTCGCGTGTCGGCGCATCGAAGGTCAGCATCGCGGGCGGCGGAGCGGCGCGCTTCCAGTAGGTGTACAAGCTGCGGCGCCACAGGTCCTCGCCCTCGCCGCGTCGGAAGAAGCGCGTGTTGGACTCCACCATCGCGACCTCCTCCCACAGGCCTTCGGGCTGGTAGGGCTTCACCGAAGGACCGCCGCGCCGCTCCACCAGCAAGCCCGCGACGTACAGGGCCGTGTCGCGGATTTCCTCGGCCGCAAGTCGCCGGCGCGGGTAACGCGCCAGAAGCCGGTTGTCCGGATCCTGCTCGGCGAGTTCGGGCTCCACGCGCGCCGATCGGCGGTAGGTCTCGCTGCGGAGGATCAGCCGCAGGATGTGGCGCTGATCCCAGCCGCTCTCGCGGAACTCGACCGCGAGCCAGTCCAGCAGTTCCGGGTGCGTGGGCCACTCGCCCTGCAGGCCGAAGTCCTCGCTGGTGCGCACCAATCCGTGTCCGAAGATCTGCTCCCACAGGCGATTGACCGAAACCCGAGCCACCAGCGGGTTCTCGGGCGCGAACAGCCACTGGGCGAGACCGCGGCGATCGGCGGGCGCGCCGGCCGGCAGTTGGCCCAGCGCCGCCGGCACCGCGCGGGCGACCGGGCGCGACTTGTCGGGCTTGTCGTACTGCCCGCGCATCATCACGAAGGTCTCGCGCGGCTTGTCGCGCTCCTTCATCACCATCGTGCGCGGGATCGAGCGCTCGAGCTTGTCGAGCGAGGACTCCAGATCGGCGAGCGCCTGCTTCTGGCGCCGGTAGTCCTCCGAGAAGCGCAGCCTCCAGGCGTTTTGGCCGCGCGAGCGGCGCTCTTCCTGATCCCGGCTGACGGGCATCAGCGCCAGCAGATGCTCACTCGCAAGCTCGCGCTCCGTGACCCGCGGGTTCCACGCGAAGCCGGCGCGGCCGCCCGTGTTGATGATCTTCATCACGATCAGGTGCCGGCCGGCCGAAAGTTCGAAGCGAATGCGATCCTGATCGAGCCCGACACCGCGGTAGACCTGATTCTTGAATTGGCTGCGGCCGTCGATGAACACCTCGACGCCATCGTCGCTGCCGATGCCGACGTCGAAGCTGCGCGCCGAGGGCACGTACAGCTCCTTCGCGACGAAATGGACATTGACCCCTTCCGGGAGCTCATGCGCGACTCCATCGCGGAATTCCGGCATGGCACGCCAGCCCATCCGCCGGCCCCGGTGCGTGAACTCGGCCTTGGGATCGAGCGTGGTGACGCTCTCGGGGCCGTAATTCGTCGAGTACATCTCCTGCCCCTCGCCCGCGAAGGGACCCGCCGTGTGCCACAGGCCGGCGTGGGAGGGCAGCCGATCCAGCCCCGCGCCACCGATCGATCCCGCGGTGAGGCGCACGCGGCCGAGCGTGTGCTTGGCGTAGGGCGACTCGTAGCCCAACTCGACCTCCAGGCGCGTCCCGCCTTCCCAACCGAAGGGCTCGTCGGTCACGAGCAGCGCCGCACGCGAGTCGTTGCGGCGGTGCGCATCGAGCGCCCAGCCCGAGGCCTTGTCGGAATCGAGGATGTTCGTGATCCGGAAATTGCCGTCGGGCTGCTCCCAGTCGGCCCACAGCCAGTCAAAGCGCAGGGTCCGGGTCTCGGCCGGATTCCGCAGGCTCGTGGCACGCACCACCAGATCGGTCAGCACCGCATTGCCGTTGGGCGCGTAGCGACCGGCCTCGCCTTCCGGCAGTCGCGCGTCCCGAATCGCCTCCAGCGCCAGCACGCGCAGGTTGGTGCCTTCGATCTCTAGCTCCACTGCGTGCCGATCGGTGTCGGGATTGGGGCCCTCGACGAAGTACGAGCCGTCCGGCTGCGCGATCAGGCTTGCGCCTCCGCGAGCCGAACCGCGCACGAAGCGCGTGGGCGCGAAACACAGATCGACCTCGCGCAGCACGTCCGAGAGGAAGCCTTCGTAGGCCTGCCGTTCGTCGGAGGGCGGCGTGTCGATGGCGCGCTTGGCCTTGGCCATCTGCTCCTGAAGCGCCGTGCGCTCGGCCGACTGCGCCGCGCTGGGAACTTCGAGGAAGGGCTCGAAAGCCCGCGTGGGATCGGGACGCTGGTCGTAGAGCCCTGGTTCCTCGATCGAGTTGAAGAAGGCCATCAGCGAGTAGAAATCCTGCTGACGGATCGGGTCGTACTTGTGATCGTGGCAGCGCGCGCAGCCCACGGTCAGCCCCAGCAGCACCGAGCCGGTCGTCGAAGCGCGGTCGACGGCGTACTCGAGCAGGTATTCCTCGGCGATCGCCCCGCCCTCATCGGTCGTGACATGGTTGCGATGAAAGCCGCTGGCGATCTTCTGCTTCGCCGTCGCCTGGGGCAGGAGATCCCCCGCCAGCTGCTCCGTCACGAACTGGTCGAAGGGCATGCCCTTTCGGAAGGCCTCGAGCACCCAGTCGCGCCAGGGCCAGATCGAGCGGCCCGCATCCATGTGAATGCCGGAGGTATCGGCGTAGCGCGAGGCATCCAGCCAGGGCACGGCCATGCGCTCGGCATGGCGCGTGGCGTAGGGTTCCTCGCTGAAAAGCCGCTCGATCTCGCGATCCCAGCGATCGGGTCCGAGATCCGCCAGATAACGCGCCGTTTCCTCGGGAGCGGGCGGTAGTCCGGTCAGATCGAGGTACAGCCGGCGCAGCAGCGTCGCCTCGTCGGCGCGCGGATTGGGCTTGAGCGCATGCTCGGCGAGCTTGGCGTCGATGAAGCGGTCGATCGGATCGGCGTCGGGTGGGGCGGCGGGAAGCGACGGGCGAGCGGGCGCCACGAAGGCCCAATGCGGCTCGTAGGCGGCCCCCTCTGCGATCCAGCGGCGCAAGAGCTCCTGCTCGGAGTCCGTCAGCGCCCGCTTGTTGGAACCGGCCGGCGGCATGCGCTCGTCGGCGTGCGCGGAGACGATCCGCTGGTACAACACGCTCGCCTCCGGCCGGCCCGGAACGATCGCCGCATACCCGCCGAGATCCTCCAACGCGTGCTCCGGCAGATCGAGGCGCAGGTCCGCCTTGCGCTTGTCCGCATCCGGACCGTGACAGGTGAAGCAGCGGTCGGAGAGGATCGGTCGGATGTCCCGACCGTAGGAGATCGACTCCGGCACGGACAGCGCGAGCCGTGTTTCGCTGACGCGAGCGCACGAACTCAGCGCGGTCCACCAAGCGATTCCGATCCAGAAAAGCCGCTGGTTCATGCTGGAGAAGTATCGTAGCCGCAAACGCAGCCAGCCTGCCAGAGGCAGGCTGGCGCGAATCGCCCCCGGAAGCGAGCCTCAGCTCACCACTGAACGCGGATGCCGTTGGAGATGTTGTAGGTCGAGCCCTGTGGAGCGGCGCAGAAGCTCAGGTCCGGATCGCGCGAATAGACTTGGTAGTAGCGCAGCGCGCCGCCGGGGATCGTGTCGCCGAGACTGGCGGAACGCGCCGTCACGGAGGGATCGCCGGCCGCCGGAGCCAAGACCACGCCCGCGACCGCATTCTTGACATACAGCCGCTTGAGGGTTCCACCCACGCAACGCACGCCGTCTCCGAAAGGCACGCCAGTCGCGATCGTGCTGTTGCCCTGCAGGAAGATCGAGAGCGCCGTCGGCAGTTCGCCCGAGACGGTGAACACCAGCGTGTCAGGGCTGGTCGCACCGCTCGCGCTCAGCACCGCGCCGGGGCCAGCGCTATTCGCGCAGCCCGAGCCGGCGGCCCCCGTGTTGCCGCAAGGACAGGGCGTGGTCACGAGCGGATCGGTGCCGTCGGCCTTGCAGAAGGCCGTGTAGTTGCCGGCCAATTCCACGACGCCGAAGGGGTTGGCGTGGTAGCCCGTCGGGGCATTGGGCAGGTCGTTCCAGTAGCCCGCAGGATTGTTCTTGCGCAGGTTGGCGTAGTCCTCGGTGCCGCCGGCGTTGTTGGGCTCGCCCACGTCCCAGTTGGTGTAGACCACCGGCTCGCCGCTCGACCAGACGAAAGTGCCTTCCACCGCGGCATCGTTGAAGCCGATCCACAGATCCACGGTGCTGCCCTGGTAGTTGGCGAAGGTCTGCACGATCCAGTCGTGTTCTGCCTGGCTGCGCACGGTTGCGAGATGACCGCCGAGCGCGATAGCCGCGTTTTCGGCAGCCGTCCAGCTGCCCCCGCCGATCAGGTGGTAGGTGTGGCCGTTGATCGGGCTCACCATCGTCAGGAGGATTCCCGGCGGCGGCACGAGGTTGAGACTGAAGGACCCGACGCCAACGGTGGCGCCGGGATACGTTCCCACCCGCAGGACATAGGTGTTGCCGGCGACGGCAGGAAACTCGAGGCTGCTCTGCAGGCTGCAGCTGTCGTCGTTGCAGCCGATCACGACGCCCGCGCAGGAGCCGTCGTACACGGCGATCTTGGTGTCGACGGAGGTCAGCGAGCAGGTTTGGAACCGAAAGCTGCCGCTTTGCGGCGCGACCCACGCGTACCAGACATCGCTGCTGATGTTGTTTTGACCGAAGGCAAGGCACAGGTTGTCGCCCACGCCATCGGTGCCTGCGGCCGTCAGATCAAAGGCGAAGTTGCCGACGCCGCTGATCACCTGCGCGTTGGCGCACAGATCAGCGCCTTGGGCGGCGGCCGGCAGGGACAGGGCCAGCGAAGTCAGGAATCGAAACAGGTGCATGGCGGCATCCAGAGAAAAAGAGTGTCGGAAAGAGGAAGGAGGAAGGAGAGAGGCTTCCTCGTGGAGTCTACGCCCGAGCGCGAGTTCCTGCCGGGAATTCAGCGCGCGGGCAGCGGCTCGGCGTCGAGTGCGGCTTGCTTTTTCAAAGGGTCGGTGACGAGCTTGCCGCGCGCATAGACCGCCCGACCGCGCAGGCTGCCGTCGGGAAACCAGGCCGTCCAGACGCCCTCGCGCTCGCCGTCGCGGTAGCTGCCCTCCAGTTGCTTGCTGCCGTTGCGGTGCCACTCGATCCAGTGCCCGCTCGGCCGCCCCATGCGCAGTTGCCCCTGGCTTTTCACCTTGCCGTCCGGCCAGGACTCGAGAAAAGGACCATCCAGATAACCATCGCGGTAGTTGGCATCGAGCGAGACCTGCCCGTCCTCAAACCAGCGCCGCCAGCGGCCGCTTTTGCGGCCGAGCTGGTACTCGCCCTCCGAGGCTGGTTTGCCATCCGGGTGCCAAGTGCGGGCAGGCCCGTCGGGCAGGCCGCGAAAGTACACGAGTTCCGACCACGGCTGGCCATCGCCATAGAAGGTGCGGCGGACCTCCTCGCGCTCCGGTGGCGCTTTCGGAGCACAGGCCCAGAGCAGCAGGAGCAGCGCGAGCGGCGCGGTGGGCTTCACTTCTTCTCCTTGGGCACGCCGCCGGAAGCCTCGTCGCCGCTGTAGCCCAACTGCGAAAGCCGCGCCTCCTCGGCCGGCGAGAGCCCGCCGGGCCGCTGATGCTGGTAGTCCTTGGCGAGGCGCCGCGAGTGGAACAGCTCCTCCTGCAGCAGTTCCGACCATCGCGCGCCGCGCTCGGGTTGTTGTTCGAAGAGGTTCGACTGCTCGGCCCGATCGGCGCCCTTGTCGAACAGCAGCTCCGCATCGTACTTGCCCAAATGGAAATCGAAGTATTTCCAGCCCTCGGCCTGCACGCAGCGAATGTCTTGACGCGCCTGCCAGCTGACCTCGGACAGCGCGCGACGCGGTACCTGAACGCCCGAGCGCAGCGCCGGCACGAGGCTGACACCGGGCAGCTGGTGCTTCCACGGCGTGTTCGAGAGCTCCAGCAGCGTCGGCACCAGATCGATCGTCGGAACCGGCTCGGCGATGCGCTGCGGGGCGAGACCGGGAACCCGCACGATCAGCGGCACGCGGACGCACTCCTCATGCAGCGAGTAACCATGCCCGAAGTGTCCGTGTTCGCCGAACTCCTCGCCGTGATCCGCGACGATCACCACGACGGTCTCGTTCCAGTCAGGGCTGGCGCGCAGCGCCTCGAGCAGTCGCCCGACGTGCAGGTCCGTGTAGGCGATCTCACCGTCGTACCGCTGCAGATCGGTCTCCACGCCGAAGGCCTCGCTGATGCCCGGATGCACCAGATAGGGCGCGTGCGGATCGAAGAAATGCAGCCACAGCATCCAGGGAGCCTGGGAGCGGCTCCCGGCCTGCTCCCGGATCCAGCGAATGCCCTTGTCGGCGACCTCGTGCGAGGTGATGTCCTGCTCGTCTTGAACCACGCTGGAATCGACGTGCGTGTAACCCTGCTGGAGTCCGTAGCTGGTCGTCAGAAAGACGTGGCTCGCGACGATGGCGGTGTCGAAGCCGGCGTCGCGCAGGAGCTCCGCCAGCGTGATCTGCGAGGGATCGAGGCGGGAGGACAACTGGGTGGCCTGGTGCGTCGAAGCCGTCATGCCCGTCATCAGCGTGCTCATGCTCGGGAGCGTCCACGAGGAAGCCGACTGGGCCGCATCGAACACGCAGCTTTCCAGAGCCAGCGCATCGATGTGCGGCGAGGTCGGCTTGTCGTAGCCGTAGCAGCCCAGGCGATCGGCCCGCAGCGTGTCGATGCTGATCACGAGCAGATTGGGCGGGCGGGCCGCCGGGGGCGCGGGCGGGATCGGCGGTTGTTCGCTTCCGCAGGCGGGCAGCAGCGGCAACGCGAGAGTGGCGAGCAGAAGACGCATGGCGCTCGACTAGTTCGGTACGGCCTCTGTGATGCGCGGCTTCTGGCCCCTCAGAACCGAGGAATCGAGGAAGAGCTGGCTTTGATCGATCCGCGGGGTCTCGAGCAGGGCCTCGACGTCGATCTGGCCTGACTGCGCGTAGGCATCCAGTGCGTTCTGCCAGGTGACTTTCTCGACCCACTCGCGCGCGATGCCGCGCTCCAGCATCAAAGCCGCCGTGCGCGGCACGGACAGCGGGTCGCTGACGCCCCAGTCGGCCGAGCTGTCGACGATGATGCGCTCGGGACCGTACTGCCTGACGATCTCGACCATGCGTTCGGAGCCCATCTTGGTGTGCGGATAGATGGTGAAGGCCGCCCACGCCCCGGCTTCGAGCACGTCGCGCACGGTCTCCTCGTTGTTGTGGTCGATCACGAGCTTCGCCATCGGCTGGCGGCATTCCGCGGCGACCGCCAGCGAGCGGCGGATGCCGTTCTTCTTGTCGCGATGCGGAGAGTGCACCATCACGACCATGTCATGGCGCGCGGCGAAGTCGAGCTGCCACTGGTAGGCGCGCTCCTCGGCGGCGGTGATCTCGTCGTAGCCGATCTCGCCGACGGCGACGACGCCCTCCTTGAGCGCGTAGTAGGGAATCAGCTCGAGCACTTCGCGTGCGAGCTTCTCGTTGTTCGCTTCCTTGGAGTTGAGCCCGATCGCGCAGTAGTGCGCGATGCCGAACTGCGCCGCGCGGAAGCGCTCCCACCCGAGAAGGCTGTTGAAGTAGTCGATGTAGCTGCCGACCTGGGTGCGCGGCTGTCCCAGCCAGAAGGCGGGCTCGACGATCGCGCGCACGCCGGCTCGGGCCATGGCCTCGAGGTCGTCGGTCGTGCGGCTGGTCATGTGGATGTGCGGATCGAAAAAGCGCATGGGTTCCGTCCTCTAGCCCGGCAGGCAGGCGAATGCAGTCTGGGAGAGCGAGCCCTTGAGCGCAGTCTCGATCGTGCCCTTCACGGCCGGCTGCGTCTCGCGCGCATGCGCCTTGAGCAGGGGATCGAGCTGCCCCGCGCGCGCGAGTCCCAGCGCGGCGGCCGCGCGACCGCGATCGGGGCCCGACTCCAACTCGCGAAGGAGCGAGGAGAGTCCGCGCTCGCCGCCGTGGCGTCCCAGCGCCAGCCAAAGCTCCGGCTGGACGGGCCGACCCGCGGAGCGCCGCTCCTCGGCGAGATCGAGGGCCATGCGCGCCAGCTCCGCATCGAGCCGCTGGTCCAGTCCGTACACGCGCCACAGCGGCGCTTCGACGAACAGGGCCTTGATCACCATCTGCCTCCAGGCGAGCGCATCGAAATGGCGGAATGGATAGGGCGAGTCGCAGGCAACAGCCTCGAACACCGCGCGCATGCTGCTGCGGCAGCCCTCCCCCATGCGCCACACAAAGCGCTCGGGCCCGGGCAGCAGAACGATGGCCTTGTACAGCGCACACAACTCGCCGATGTCGGCATGGGTGAAGCACTGCTCCAGCGCCGCGACCGCGCTCGGCGCACCGAGGTCGGGCCGCGCCAGCACCAGCCGCGCGCGCGCCGCCTCCAGCACGGTCCAGCGCTCCGGGTTCCAGCCCGCCAGCAACTCATCGCATTGCGCGCGCTCCGCGGGACCGACGGGCAGCAGGGCGCGTCGCGGCAGGTAGCGGCTGGCGAGCGAGAGCTGGGCCGCGAACTGCGGATGGTCCAGGCCGCCGGCGACCGCGGCCAGCGATTTCTGAAGCCAGGCGAGGCCAGCGGGGCCGGCGGAGCGCGCCAGCAGCGTATCGAGATAGGCGGTGGTGTCCGTCATCGGGCTTTCATCGGGCGGTCTTCTGTGCCTTGGGACGATGGAAGCGCTCGGGATGCAGTCCCAGCGCCAGAGTCATCGCACCGAAGCTCGTGGCATAGCTCCAACTGTAGAACGAACCGATGAAATCGGCCATCGATCCATCGCTGCGCTGCACCTTGGCGATCTCGCCGCGCAGTCGCCGGTGCCAGGCTTCCTGTTCGGCCTCGGGCAGCTCCTGCACCACGCGCGCGGCGTAGTAGTGCCCGAAAAAGTAGAAATAGCCGGCGTTGGCGTAGTAGGCCTCGTGCGGTATCGGACGCTGGTAGGCGACGTCGAGGAACTTGTGGTGCTCGAAGAACTGCTCGAGGCCCCAGCGCAGGCGGTCGGGCGTGACCGTCTTCTCGCCGGCTTCGCTGAGCGCCCAGTTCGCGATCTGGATCCGCCCCAGACTGCCCTTGACGTCGTTGATGCCGCCGCCGGCGAGTGCGCGCGGTATCGGAGTCAGATCGTAGGCCACGGCACCGTTGGGCAGGCGGCAGCGGCGGACGTAGTCCACGGCCCGCTCGCGGACGGCCGGATCGCTCTTCCAGCCCAGCCGTTCGGCATCGATCAGGAACGGAATCACGCAGGCGGTGGAAAAGGATGTCGCCCAGGTCGGGCGGCGCGAGACCACGGGCCCTTCGTAGTAGCCCCAGCCGCCGCTCGGCTCCTGATGCTTTTCCAGATACTCGTACAACTCCTCGCCGCGCGCGCGCAGCTTGGACTGCCAGGCAGCGGCGCTGTAGTGCGGATGCGAGGCGGCCTGCACCATGCACTGAAAGCCGTACAAGGCCGCCCAGGTCGAGTCGACGTCCCAGTCGTTGCCGCGCTTGGCGATTGGGCTCTGCGTCAGCCAGTCGATCGCCTTGCTGCGCGCGGCCACGACCTCGGGCGTCTCGTCCGCGACGAGCAGCGTCTGGCAGCACAGCGCCGTGCCCGCGTACTGCCAGGCGTGGAAGCTCGCCTTGGAGTAATTGAGCTCAAAAAGCGAGCCCACGTTGTCGTGTCCCCACGCGCCCGAACTGTCCTGATTGTCGAGGATCCAGCGAATCGCCTTGGAAAACAGCGTGCGGCCATCGTCAGGCGAGAGCTGCGGCGCAGGCTGCGCCATGCGCGGAGTCTCGCTCCCCGCAGCGGGCGCCTGCGCCAGGCAGGCGAGTCCCAGCGCCGCGAGCGCGATCACTTCTTCGGCTCCTTGGCCGGCTTGGTGTCGGCCTTCTTCTCCGCTTCGGCGATCTCCTTCTCGAGTTGATCGATCTCGCGCTCGGCCTTCCGGGCGTCGAGCTGCGCCTTGAGCTTGCCGCGCTCCTCGGCTTCCTTGGCAGCGCGCAGCGCGCGCTCGGCATCGAGCAGATCCTGCTCGAGGCCCTTTTGCTTCCAGGCGAGATCGTGCGCCTTATTGTTCTCGATCTCCTGCTTGTCGAGCGCCAGATCGCGCTCGGCGAAGGCGATCGCGGCCTTGGCGCGGTTGACCACGAGTTCCTTGGTGAGGTCCGCGAAATCCTCGTTCTTGTACATCGCGAGCAGCTCATTGAGCTCTTCCTGCTCCTCCTTGAGCCGCTGGCCGGCGCGATCGAGCTGCAGCTCGAACTGCCCGAGCTGATGCGGCTTCTCGACGCTGAGGAAGTTCTCCAGGCTGCTGGCGGCCTTGCCGCGCTTGAACTCGGCGTCTTCGACCGCCTCGCGAGCGCTGCGTGCGCCCGACTCGCGTTCCATGCGCTCGATCTTGAGTTCGCTGCGCTTGCACTCGAGCTCAAAGCGCTTGTTCTCCAGTTCCTTCGCCTTTGCCTTGCCCTCGGAATCGTCCGCCTTGGCCGGCGCGGGGAGGCCTTGAGCCACCTCGGCCTTGGTGGCCTCGCTCTCCACCGCGGGCTTGGCTGAAGGCGGAGCGCTGACGCAGGCAGCGGAAAGCAGGAGCAGGGGCAAGCACAGGCGGAGCGAGGGCTTCATCAGTGAGGGAGTCCGGCGGTTGGGGGTTGGTTGAGGGAGTCGCGAAGGCTCCATGCTGCGCTGTGCGGGGTGGCGGAGCAAGATGCTCGACTCCAGCCCTTTCGAAACCGATACTCCTTGGCCCCTCACCCGCCCCAGAAGGCCCCACCGCCGCCCGCCATGACCCACGGAGTCTTTCGCATCCCCACGCCGATCAACGAGCCCGTCAAGAGCTACGCGCCTGGCAGTCCCGAGAAGCAGAGCCTCAAGCACGAACTCGAGGCGCAGAGCCGTGCCGAGGTCGAAATCCCGCTGATCATCGGTGGCAAGCCCGTGCGCACCGGCCGCACCGAGCGCATCTCGATGCCGCACGCGCATGCGCACACGCTCGGCCGTTACCACCTCGCCGGCCCCGCGGAGGTGGCGGCGGCGATCGAGGCCGCCGAGCGCGCGCGCCCGGCCTGGGAAGCGCTCTCGTGGGAGAGCCGTGCCGCGATCTTCCTCAAGGCGGCCGAACTTCTGGCGGGCCCTTGGCGTGATCGCGTCAATGCCTCGACGATGCTCGGCCAGTCCAAGACCGTCCACCAGGCCGAGATCGATTCGGCCTGCGAGCTGATCGACTTCTGGCGCTTCAACACCCACTTCGCCGAGCGTCTCTACGGCGAGCAGCCGATCAGCGCGCCCGGCACCTGGAACCGGCTCGAACACCGCCCGCTGGACGGCTTCGTGTTCGCCGTGACGCCCTTCAACTTCACATCGATCGGCGGCAACTTGCCGACCGCACCGGCCCTGATGGGCAACACGGTGGTCTGGAAGCCAGCCTCGACCTCGGTGCTCTCCAACTGGTACCTGATGGAGCTCCTGCGCGAGGCGGGCCTGCCCGACGGCGTGATCAACTTCATCCCCGGCTCGGGCGCGAGCGTCGGCGATCTGGTGATCGCCGATCCGCGGCTGGGCGGCGTGCACTTCACCGGCTCGACCGGCGTGTTCAACGGCATCTGGTCGGCCGTGGGAGCCAACATCGCGCGCTACGGCCAGTATCCGCGGCTGGTCGGCGAGACCGGCGGCAAGGACTTCGTCTTCGCGCACCCCTCCGCCGATGCGCAGGCGCTGTGCGTGGCGCTGGTGCGCGGCGCCTTCGAGTACCAGGGACAGAAGTGCTCGGCTGCGAGCCGAGCGTACATTCCCGCCTCGCTGTTGCCCGGGCTCAAGGAGCGCATGGGGGCGATGCTCGCGGAGCTCAAGCAGGGCGATGTGCGCGACTTCACCAACTTCACGGGAGCCGTGATCGACCAGCGCTCCTACAACAAGCAGAAGTCCGCCATCGACGCGGCACGCGCCTCCAAGGATGCGCGCGTGCTGTTCGGCGGCCGCTGCGACTCCTCGCAGGGTTGGTACGTCGAGCCGACGGTGATCGAGGCGCTCGATCCGCGCTACGAGACGATGTGCACCGAGCTGTTCGGTCCCGTGCTGACGATGCACGTCTACCCCGACGCGCGCTTCGAGGAAACGCTCGCGCTGGCCGCGAGTTCCTCGGCCTACGCGCTGACCGGCGCGATCTTCTCGCAGGATCGCGGCGCCATCGAGACCGCCACGCGCGCGCTGCGCTTCGCGGCCGGGAACTACTACATCAACGACAAGCCCACCGGCGCGATCGTCGGCCAGCAGCCCTTCGGCGGCTCGCGCGCCTCGGGCACCAACGACAAGGCGGGCTCGATCCTCAACCTGATGCGCTGGGTCAGCCCGCGCGCGATCAAGGAGACCTTCGTGCCGCCGCTCGATTGGCGCTACTCCTTCCTCAAGGAGGCTTGAGCGCATGGATCTCTCGGCGTTTTTCGCGATCTTCGTGACGATCTTCCTCGCCGAACTCGGTGACAAGACGCAGCTGGCGACGATGCTGTATTCCTCGCAAGGTCAGCACTCCAAGTGGTTGATCTTCGGCTCCAGCGCGCTGGCGCTGATCGCCTCATCCGCCCTCGGCGTGCTGGCGGGCGGTCTGGTGGGCAAGTTCATCTCGCCGGAAGTGCTGCGCTGGATCGCGGGCTTGGGCTTCATTGGCGTCGGCGCATGGACGCTGTGGAAGGGTGCTTCCTAGGGTAGCGCGCGCAGTTCCACCCCGAGCGCCGTCGCTCCGTCGATCTGGAAGTACTCCAGATCGATGGGCAGTTCCCCAGCCGCCAGTTCCAGCTCCACCGTGTCCTCCGTGGGCCCATGGTGCGTCCAGTTTTCCAGCACCCAGCGCTCCCCCACCCGCACGCGGATGCCATCGTCGGAATTCGTCGTCAGCCGGTAGCGTCCGGCCGCCGGAATCCGGACCGTGGTGCTCGCGACCAGCCCGAAGCGACTCGTGCCGACGCGCTCGCGCACCTCGGGATCGTTCCAGGGGTCCATCCAATGGGCGCTCAGCCGCTGCACGAGCGGACGCGCGGCCAGCGCGCGCCACTCGGCGAGATCTTCCCGCGGATCCGGACCCTTGGCCCAGGAGAACCAGGCCGCTTGCCACTGACAGTCCTGCAGCAGGCCTCCGGGAAGCCGCGGCTTGGGACGCGGCGCGCCGCTCTCGAAGTCCCAGGGCCCGTACTCGCCCATCACGATCGTGGCGAGTCCGGGCTTCACGCCCCGATCGGCGGGCAGCACCTGGTTGCGGCCCGGCAGCTCGGGCGGGTTCCACACGCGGGCGCGCCGCACGAAGGCCGGCTCCTGTCCGTCGAACAGACGCACACTGACGGCGCGCACCCTTCCGCTGGCGATCTGTCCATTGCGGCCGGTCATCCAGGCGCCGATCTCGCCGCCCTGCAGCGTGAACTGCTCCAGCTCGAGTTGTCCGCGGCCGTCGAAGGAATTGGCTCCGACCACGAGGTCGGAGCTGTGCGTCAGCATCCAATCGGCCGCGTTGCCCGCAAAGCGGTTGCCGTACACGAAATGGCGCGCGCTGGAGGTGTCCCGCTGCGAGCCCAGCGGGCCCTTGACGAGGCTTTCGTCCTCATCCCACCACAGCTCGACGCCGATTTCGTTGCCGTCGATGCGATTCTCGACGATCGCGCACTCCTGGCCGTGCTCGATCGAAACCGCTCCGCCGAGCGTGTTCGCGATCGTGTTGTTCCACACCAGCATGCGCCGCGAGTAGCCGCCCCACACGCCGTGCTGATGACTGCCGCTGAGCACGTTCTCGATCACCCAGTTGTCGTCGGAGAAGGTGGCCTCGACGGCATTGGCGACCGCGCAGGAAAAATCGTTGCGCCAGATGATGTTGCGATCGCTCCCGCCGACCTTCTTTTCGCCGCGGGCGCGAGCGCGTCCTTCGACGAGATCCTGTCCGGCGTAGAGGAACAGGCCGTCGCCGGAATGCGTTCCGCTGTTGAGGGCGAACAGATTGTCGCAGCAGCGCTCGAACAGCAGGATCGCGGCCGAATCCTGGCCGCGCCAGTAGCGTCCGTGGCTGTACCCGCGCACGCAGTAGTCGAAGCGGTTGTGATCGACGATGGCGCGCGAGCTGCGGTACATGGCGAGGCCCCAGCCCGAAAGGAAGGAGAAATCGCAGTCGTGCACCCGTGCGCCGTCGGAGCGTGACAGCAGGATCCCGTTCTGCCCGCGCCGGCCCCGCAGGTTCTTGAGCGTGGCCCCCTCGCAAAGCAGCAGCCGCACGGCCGCGCCGTAGTTCGTCAGCCACTGGTCTTGGTCGTTTTCGTGCGGATAAAGCCAGTCCCCTGGATGCTCGGCCGCCAGATCCGACTGCAAACGCAGGCCGTACCAGCCGTCGAATTGCGTTCCGTCGATGACCAGATTCCTGCAGTTGTCGGCGACCAGACAGCCCTTGTAGCCGCCGAGCCGGCCGCCGATCACGGTCAGGTTCTCGCAGTTCTGGATCACGATCCCGTAGCCTTCGGCGCGCTCGAGCCCGGTCTCCTGCGGCTGGCCGCGGAGCTCGACGCCGGTGAGATCGAGGACGACATCCTTGAGCCCCACCAGCCTCAGGACGCCCTCTTCTCCGCGCGCCGGACGCAGGTAGCGGCCGGGCTCGATGCGCGTCGAGCCGGTCAGTTGCCGACCCGCCTCGGGCATCGGAATCGAATCGGGAGCTTGGGCTCGCAAGAGCGCCGCGGGAGCGAGCGCGAGCATCAGCAAGGACAGGATCTTCATGCGCCGGCGGCAGATTGTATCCTGTCGCGGCCATGAACTCCGCCATCGCCTCCTCGGGCATCCTGCTCCAGCCGCAGATCCCGCTGTGCCAGACCGATCTGCCGCTCGACTGGTATCAGGCCGAGTTCAAGCCCTACGCGGAGGAGTACCTCGCGCTGCCCGACCGCAAGCCCGCCACCGTGCTGCCCTGGCTCGACCGCTACGCGCTGCCGGCGCTCGAGCACTTCGGCGATTCGCTGCTGCTGCTCGCGCATTTCTACATGGGCGGCGAGATCGTCAAGCTGGTCGAGCGCTACGGCGGCAAGGTGGCAGACTCCTATGCACTGGCGCTGCAGGCCGCGCGCCACCCCGAGAAGAAGGTGATCGTCGAGTCGGCCGTGCATTTCATGGCCGAGACGATCGCCACGCTCGCGCGCGAGGATCAGAGCGTGTGGATCACCAACCCCAAGGCAGGCTGCACGATGGAGATGCTCGCCAAGGACTGGATGGTCAACCCCGTCGCGGAGCAGTTGATCGAGCGCTACGGCGATGACTTGGCGGTGATCGCGTACATGAACACGGGCGGGCGGCTCAAGGCGCTGGCGGGACGCACGGGCGGAGCTGTGTGCACCAGTTCCAACGCCCATCTGGTGATGGACTGGGTGCGAAAGCGCGGCAAGAAAGTGCTCTTCGTCCCCGATCAGCATCTGGGCCGCAACACCGCCGTGAAGCTGGGCGTCGCGCGCCAGCGCATCGTGGCGCTGCCCGATCCGCAAGTCTGGCGCGCCTCGCTGCGCATCGGAACGACCGACTGGGCCGCTCTCGACTCGGCGGAGGTGATCCTCTGGGGCTCCTATTGCGGCGTGCACACGATTTTCAAGCCGAGCATGGTGCAGTGGTGGAAGCAGCGCGGCTGGAAGGTGCTGGTGCATCCGGAGTCGCCGCTGGAGGTGGTCGAGGCCGCCGACGGCTCGGGATCGACCGACTACCTGTGGAAGGCCGTGATGAATGCCCGGGCGGGCGAGCGGCTCGTGATCGGCACCGAAGGGCATTTCGTGCGCAATGCACGCGAGCAAGCCGCGCTGCGCGGCGTGGAGATCATGCATCTGGCGGACATTCCCGACCCGGCCTTCCAGGGCGGGGGCTGCGGCTGCGCCACCATGAGCCGCAATGATCCCCCGCACCTGGCGGGCATGCTGGATCTGCTGCGCCGGGGCTGCCCCCCCGACATCAATCGGGTCCTGCCCGGGGACATGGTCGATGAGACCACCGCCGTGCGCGAGCGATTGACGCCGGCGGAGCGCCAGACCCTGGTCCGGGATGCCCGTTTGGGCCTCGAAAGCATGATCGAGATCACCGAACAGGCACGCCCCTAGCCGGAACTTGCCATTCTGAGGTAGATTTAGAGGGTGGTCGGCGCGTGCTCCCCGAGCCGTGCGGACTTTCGATTTCATCTCTCAGGCCCCCTCGAGAACTCTCAGGAACACCATGCGAATCTTGAACACCGTCGGCATTCTGGCGCTCAGCGCAGCCGCCTCCGCCCAGAGCTTCAACATCGACGTCGGACAAAACCAGTCGGCGCCGCTGCCCTCGAACACCTACGGCGCCGCCGCCAATCAGACCGGCCAGTGGGTCTCCTGCCCCACGAGCGGAGGCGCTCCGGTGATCCTCAACGAGATCAACAACCTGCCGACCGGCGTGACGATCACGGCCACGGGCGGTTTCGGCGACTTCTTCGTCAACAACCCCAACTGGGTCGGCGACGACGCCAACCTGATGGAAGACGCCTCGGATGTGGGCAACGCCTCGCAGGGCGGCGGCGGCGGCCTGATCACCTGGACCGTGGTCAACCTCGCCCCCGGCCAGTACAGCATCTACACCTATGCTCTGGCTCCGGACTTCCCGGGCACGTACAGCACGATCGTGGATCTGCCCGGTGCTCCCGAGGGCGCGCAGACGCTCACCGGCAACTGGCTGGGCTCACCGCATGTGCTGGGTCAGTCCTACGCCAAGCACACGACCACGATTCTCACCGGTCAGACGCTGACGATCCTGACCAGCCGCCCCGCCACCCCGAGCACCAACTTCGGCACGGTCAACGGCTTCCAGATCGTCAAGGAAACGCTGGGCACCCCGCTGTGCTTCGGTGATGGCAGCCTCGCCACGCCCTGCCCCTGCGGCAACAACGGCCAGCCCGGCAACGGCTGCGACAACTCGATCGGCACGGGCGGCTCGAATCTGGTCGCCAACGGCAGCACCAGCCTCGACACCGTCGTGCTGACGGCCTCCGGCGAACTGCCGACCGCGCTCTCCATCTTCCTGCAGGGCACCACCAACCTCGCCACCCCGGTGATCTTCGGGGACGGCGTGCGCTGTGCGGGTGGCTCGCTCAAGCGCCTCTACGTCAAGAACGCCGTGGGCGGCGTGGTCAGCGCTCCCAGCGTCGGCCAGCCCTCCGTTTCGGCCCAATCGGCCGCGCTGGGCGATGTCATCGCTCCGGGCACCTCGCGCTGGTACCAGGTCTACTACCGCGACCCCAACCTCGCGTTCTGCGCGGCTCCGGCCGGCGGCAGCTTCAACGTGTCGAACGGCGTCCAGCTCGACTGGTGATCCCCGCGGCGCCATCCGCGCCCTCCCACCAGCAGGCTGCCTGAGGGCGGCCTGCTTTTTTTTCGACTGTCCGACCCCGGGGCCGGACGCGGGGTAGTTTTCGAGTGGATTCTCCTCGTTCCACCCTATTGGTCCCCATGAAGTCACAGCTCATTCTGTGCTCCGCGGCCCTGATCCTCGCCTCGAGCGCGCTTCAGGCCCAGAGCTTCAATGTCGACGTCGGCAGCAACAGCGCCAGCAACCCCGCCAGTTCCTACGGTGCGGCCGCGGCTCAGCCCGGTGTCTGGACGCGCGTCTCCTCCGACCTGCCGGCGACCACCACGCCGCTGCTCGACATCAGCACGGGCGCGAGCACGGCGGTGACTCTGGTCACTTCCGGGGGCTTGGGCAATTTCACGGTCAACAACTTCCTGACGAACTTCGATGACGAGCGGCTGCTCGACGATGCGCAGGATGTGGGCCCGGGCACGGTCAGCTGGACCTTCAGCGGCCTGCAGAACGGCAACTACGAGATCTACACCTATGGCTGGGCGCCCGACAGCGCGCTGATTCGCACGAACATCGCCGTCGTCAGCGCCACCGAAGCGGCGCAGCAAGTTGGCGGCACCTGGACGGGCGCGCACGTGCAGGGTGTCACCTTTGCAAAGCACACCCGCAGCGTCACCAGCGGCACGATCCAGATCAACGTCAACACGAGCGTGTTCGACGGGGGTCTGGCCGGCGTCATCAATGGCTTCCAGATCAAGCGCCTGCCCGACGCAGGCCCGATCACGCCCTTCTGCTTCGGCGATGGCAGCAGCGGCTTGTGCCCCTGCTCCAACTTCGGCGCCACGGCCAAGGGTTGCGACAACTCGGCGGGCACGGGCGGCGCCCAATTGCTCGCCACGGGCAGCCTCGCCGCCGATACGCTGCAATTCAGCTCCAGCGGCGAGCTGGCGACGGCGCTGACGATCTTCCTGCAGGGCACGCTCAACCAGTCGCCGGCCGCCGTGTTCGGCGACGGCCTGCGCTGCACGGGCGGCAATCTCAAGCGCCTGTACGTCAAGTCCGCGGTCGGTGGCGTGGCCATCGCTCCGGTGGCGGGCGATCCTTCGGTGCGCGTGCAGTCGAGCAATCTGGGTGATCCGATCGCGTCCGGCTCCACGCGCTTCTATCAGGCCTACTACCGCGACGCCAACGCGAGCTTCTGTCCGGCGCCGACGGGCAACACCTTCAACATCTCGAGCGGCCTCAGCATCCTCTGGCCCTGAGCGCAGTGCGAAGCAGTTCCTGAGAGAGCCCCCCCGTTTCCTGCGGCGCGGATGGACCGAAACGGTCCATCCGCGCCGAACTTTCGAAACCGCGGGCGGGCCTGCGTGTTGGAGCCGGACATGCAAAGGATCCAAGCTTCGTACTGGGCTCTGGTGGCCCTGATCGCCCTCCACTTCTGCCCGAGCGCACGGGCCCAGTGGGACACCGGGCCCGTGAGCGCGCCGCGCGTCGAATACCGCACCTTCGCGAGCACCGCCGCCGGCGCGACGGTCAGCTACCACATCTGGACTCCGCCGGTCTACGACACCGAGCCCGCCCGGCGTTTCCCCGTGCTGTATTGGCTGCATGGTTCCGAATCGGCGGTCTCCGGGATCGGGCCGGTCTCCAACTGGTTTTCGAATGCCGTCGCGCAGGGCCTGGTTCCGCCCATGATCATCGTCTTCCCCAACGGCTGGCCCAATGGCATGTGGACGAATGCCAAGGATGGTTCCCGTGGAATCGAGACAGTGCTGGTGCAGGAACTGCTGCCGACCGTCGACGCCAGTTTCCGCACCATCGCGACTCGCGAGGCACGCCTGGTCGAAGGCTTCAGCATGGGCGGCATGGGCGCGGGACGCATGGGCTTCCTGTACCCGCACCTGTTCGCCGCCGCGTCGATGCTCGGCGCGGGTCCGTTGCAACTGGATTTCATGCAGGGTCCGGACTGCTACGCCTCCGATGCACTGCGCGCGCAGATCTTTCAGGAAGTCTGGGGCTCGGATCCGGCCTACTACCTCGCCAACACGCCCTGGACGCTGGCGCAGCAGCAGCTGGGCGCAATCCAGTCGAATGGTCTGCGCGTGCGGCAGATCGTGGGCACGGCCGATTGTTTGATCATCAACAACATTCCCTTCGATGCACACCTGACCCAACTCGGGATCGAGCATGCGTACGTGACGCCCGCTGGCGTGCGCCACGACGCGCTGGCGCTGCTGCAGGCACTCGGCGCTCTCAACTGGGCCTTCTACCAGGAGGCACTCTCCGGACCACCCGCGGGCACAAGCCTGTGTCCGGGAGACGGCAGCACACAGCCCTGTCCGTGCGGCAACAGCGGCGAGCCTGGTCGGGGATGTCGGAACTCCTTTGGGACAAGTGCGCGACTCAGCGCCGGCGGACTGCCCGCCGCCGACAATCTGGTGTTTGTCTCCAGCGGAGAAGCACCGTCCGCGCTGACCATTTTCCTGCAGGGCAGCACGGCGCTTGCCAGCGCGGTTCCCTTCGGTGATGGCCTGCGCTGCGTGGGCGGCGCTCTCAAGCGCCTGTACATCAAGTCCGCGGTCGGGGGCATCGCCTCGGCTCCGGGCGCGGGCGACTTGTCCGTGCGAGCCCAATCCGCTGCGCTGGGAGACCCGATCCCCGCGGGAGCGGTGCGGCACTACCAAGTGTACTACCGTGATCCCAACCCGGGCTTCTGTCCGGCGCCGACGGGCAACACCTTCAACAGCTCGAGCGGTGTCAGCATCCTCTGGCCCTAGCCCAGCCGAATCCGTCGCAGCCGAATCCGTCGCAGCCGAATCCGTCGCAGCCGAATCCGTCGCAGCCGAATCCGGTCGCAAGGGCCGAAATTCCGGCTGCTCCTGCCACTCCCGGATAGACTGACACGTCTTATGCGCTCTCTTCTGGCTGTGACCCTGTGCTGCGCGCCGCTGGCCGCGCAATGGCCCTCCAACCCCGGCCTCAATCTCGCGGTCTGTGACTCTTCCGGGGATCAGGCCGTGCCCAAGATCGCCGCGGGCGGCGATGGCAGCACATGGATGGCGTGGTTCGACAACCGCGGCGGCTCCTATGCCGTGTACGCACAGAAGCTCGACGCGCAGGGTCAGGAGCTGTTCCCCCACAACGGCCTGCTGATCAGCAATCAACCGCAGTCGACCTCGCTGGTGGACTGGGGCATCTGTTCCGATGGCGCCGGTGGAGTGGTGCTGGCCTTCACCGACACGCGCGTCGGCGGCGATCTCGATGTCTACGCCTACCGCATCGATGGCGCGGGCAGTTTCCTGTGGGGCGCCAACGGCATCGCGCTCTCCAACAACGCGGACTACGAAGCCAACCCCAAGGTCGCAGCGCTCTCCGATGGCAGCTTCGTCGTGACCTGGTCGCGCACGCCCTCGAGCGGACCAGGGTCAGTCCACATGCAGAAGCTCGACCCCTCGGGAGTGCCGCAGTTCGCGGGACAGGGTCTGGAGATCGTCGGCCCCGGCACCGAGAAGCCCGGGTTCAGCACGATCGTCGCCTCTGACTTCGGCAGCTGGATCGTCGCCTATGTGCGCGACATCTCCACGTTCTCCAGTCCGCGCCACCTGCGCACCCAGAAGTACGACTCGGCCGGCAATCCGCTGTGGAATGCGGGCGCCGTGCAGAGCATCTACGAAGCGGCCTCGATGCCGATCGCCTACCAACCGCTCGTGATCCCCTCCGATGGCGGCGGAGCGATCTTCGGCTGGCACAGTTCGGTGGGCGGACTGTTCGACTGCTGGATCCAGCGCGTCGACGCGGCCGGTGCGGAACTCTATCCGCACAACGGACTGCGCGTCTCGACGGAAGCATCCCGCTACAAGCTCGATCCGTCGATCGCCGTGCTGGGCGTCGGTGGCGACTGCCTGATCGCGTTCAACAAGCGCAATACGGCCCAGAGCCAGTGGGCCACCTGCCTGCAGCGCATCTCGATCGGCGGCGCGCGTCTCCTGACGGACAACGGCATCGAGCTCCTGCCCTTCAACGGCGTGCCGAAGCTCTTCGAACGCTGCGTGCCGTTGGGCAACGATGCCGTGGTGATCGCCTGCGAGCAGACCAACTATCCCGCGCAGGGCAACCGCGTCTTGGCCTTCCGAGTGGATGCTGGCGGAACCAATCTTTTCCCGAGCGTGCCCGCGGTGATGTCCTCCGTGCTATCGACCAAGGACAAGCCCGGTGTCGTTGTCGATGCGACCGGCCTTGTGCGCATGGTCTGGGATGATGCGCGCAATGACAGCGGCGACATCTACGCGCAGAACCTGCTCGGCGATGGCACGCTGGGCTTCGCCGATGTGCTGCCCGGCTGTTTCCAGGATGGCCTGGTGAATGCCTGCCCGTGCGCCAACCGCGGTGCTGCCGGCCGCGGCTGCGACAACTCCGCGGCGAGCGGCGGCGCGCGCCTCGAGGCGAGCGGCTCCGTGGGCGCCGACACGCTGGTCCTGACGGCTTTCGGAGAGCTCCCCACGGCGCTGACGATCTTCCTGCAGGGCTCGCAGCCGGCCGCGACGCCCGCGGTGTTCGGCGATGGCGTGCGCTGCGCCGGAGGCAGCCTCAAGCGGCTGTACGTCAAGAGCGCTTCCGGCGGCAGCGCCAGCGCGCCCGGCGCGGGCGAGCCCTCGATCCGTACGCAGTCCTCCGCCTTGGGTGACACCATTCCAGGGGGCGCCACACGCGTGTATCAGGCCTACTACCGTGATGCCAACGCGGGCTTCTGCCCGGCCCCGCAGGGCGGCACGTTCAACATCTCCTCGGCGCTCAGCGTGCGCTGGCCCTGAAAGGAAACGGCCCCCTAGGCTGGACATCGACGGATTCCAGCCGCTGCCCATCCAGGACTTAGGCCGTATCCGCGCGGGTAGGCCGCGGATCGGCCCCACGTCCTGAACCACCAGGGTTTGCCGAGCCTCAGGTCCACGCAGGGGGAGCCGTCTGCGTGCATGGCGTGCATGGCGTGCATGGCGTGCGTGGCGTGCATGGCGTGCGTGGTGTGCATGGCGTGCATGGCGTGCATGGCGTGCATGGCGTGCGTGGCGTGCGGGGAGGCCGAGCGGCCGCCGGCAGTTGCGTGACTCGCGATCCAAACCGCGGTAGAAGCAGGCATGCTCCGCCTCTGCCTCGTCCTGTTGAGCGCCCTGCCCGCTCGCTCCGCACCCCTGCACGGCCCCGCCTTTCCGCAGCCGCCCCCCGAACCGGCGCCGCCGGCGACCACGCCCTATGCGGGCCCGGCGGGATCCGTGCCCAGCGGTCCGGGCCAGCCGAGCGGAGCGGGCCCGGCGACGCACGGTGGCGGAGCGAGTCCGGGTGGTCCCGCTCCCATCTCGGGCGGTCGGGGGCCCGGCAGCGGAACGGGTCAGGGGCTGGGACCGAGCACGGGAGGGTTGACGCGCTATCTCGAGCCGACCTGGGACATGTGGTGGCACTTCCATCGCGAGTCCTTTCTGGATCTCAAGCGCAGGCTTGCCGAAGGCGGTGCCCGTTCGCGCTCGGATCTGGAGACCATCGAGCAGACCGGCTGGCTGCCGCGGGTGCGTGAAGCGCTGTGCGCAGCGCTCGATCAACGCGAGACTCCCGAGTTGAATCTGGGGGCCATGCTCGCCGCGGCACGCTGCTCGGATGCAGGCGAGTTTCCCGAGCTCTTGCGCTACGGCCCGCGCATCCGGGCGCTGCTCTCCAGCCCGCGCAGCGAATTGGCCGAATTCGCGGCCCTGTGTCTGGGCGTGCTGGGCAGTCCCGCGGAACTGCCCAACCTCGAGAGCGTGCTGCGCGACGAGGAAGCGGGCCGCAGGCTGGTCGGCGCACGCTCGGTGCCGCAGCGCCAACGCTGCATGGCTGCTTACGGACTGGGTCTGTACGGCGCGCGCCATGCCGACACGCGCCAGCGCCAGATCATCGTCCGGGCGCTCACGGACATGCTGCAGCGCGAGGACGGTCGTTCTCTGGATCTGGATGCCGCGTGCGTCCAGGCGCTCAGCATCGTGCCGCTGCCGGCGGAGCGCAGCGAGTCCCGCAGCGCGGCTTGGATCTCCCGGCAGACGCAGATCCGTTTTCTGATCGAGTTCGTGCGCCGCCCGGCAGTGCCGCCGCTGATCGAAGCGCACACGCTGGTTGCGCTGGGTCAGCTGGCTCAGGGTGCGGACAGGAATCTGGCGGAGTTGGCGGTGGAACGCAGCCTGCAGCGCCTGAGGGACCCGGCTTCGCCGGCCCCCGTGCGGGCAGCGGCGGCGCACGCGCTGGGTCGGGTCGGCGAGGCCGACAGCGACGAGTTCGACGCTCGGCTGGGCGTCGAATTGCTGCGCTCGGCCGAGGCCCGCGAGCTTTCCGAGCGCAGCTATGCGCTGATGGGGCTGGCCGAGATCGCGCTGCGAACGGGAAGCGGCGAGACCCCGCGCGCCCGGGAGGATCTGTATCGCAGGGAACTGCTGGACGCGCTGGAGAACTCGCGCGCACGCGTGGTCGCCTGGGCGGCTTTGGCGCTGGGAGTGCTGGAGCATGGCAATCTCCAATCGGGCGCGGGCGCCCACGAACCCACTCGGGAAGCGTTGCGCAAGCGTTTCGAGAAGGCCGCCAGCCCCGAAGAGCGCAGTGCGCTTGCGGTTGCCATGGGCCTCGCGAGCGATCCGGCCGCCGGCGCGTTGCTGCTCGCGGCCTTGGAAAAGGAGAGCGAAGACACGCTGCGGGGCTATCTGGCGCTGGGTTTGGGCTTGTGCCGCCACGCGCCGGCAGCCGGCACGCTGCGCGAACTGGCGCTCGGCGCGCGCAACAAGCCTTTTCTGCTGGAACAGAGCTCGATCGCTCTGGCGCTGCTGGGCGAGCGAGGACTCGCTCCCATGCTGATCGAGCAGTTGAAGGACTCGCGCAGTCTCGCCGCTCAGGCCTGGCTCTCACGCACCATCGGCATGATCAGCGAGCAAGAATCGGTGCCTGCTTTGCTGGACATGGTCCGCAACGACAAGCTAGGACAGGATCCGCGTGCACAAGCCGCCATGGCGCTCGGCCGCATTCTGGATGCATCCGCGCTGCCTTGGATTCAGCCCTACGCCTCGGCGCTGGATTACCGCAATCCGACTGCGGTGCTGATCGCCGGCGACGGCTCCGGTCTGCTCGAAATGCAGTGAGTTGCTAGCCGCGCTCGACTTCCCAGATCTGCGCGCCGAAGTGATCCCACGGCAGTCGCCCCTCATCGCAGTGCTCGTCCACGGAGAACTGCACATCGACGAAATAGATGATGGTGCTCGGGCTCGCGGTGCGCAGGTTGCGGCAACCGTGAGCCACGCCCGGAGGGATGCGGACGAGTCGTGAGTTGCCGTCCCCCAGCACGAAGCGCATCGTCATGCCTTCGGTCGGCGAACCCTTGCGCACATCCGCCAGCACCAGCAGGATCTTGTCGCTGGGCGGGACGAACCATACGTCCGTCTGGCGGCGGTGCATGTGGAAGGCCTTGATCGCCAGCGGCTCCAGCACCGAGTAGTTGACCTGCCTCACGGTAAACCCGGGCAGCTGCTTGTGCAGACCGCCGTCGATGCGGCCGAGTTCCGTCATCGCACCACCGTCATCGTTGAAGCGCTTGAGCTCAACGATCTCCACGCCCTCGATGCGGCGCTTGGGGGTGTAGTCCTGCTTGAAGTAGCGTGCTTCGGCGCTGTCGGAGAACTGCGTCATGGTGCAGGAAGCATCCCCCATGCGCGGCGCCCGTGCAACCCGCGACGGGAATCCGTAGACTTCCGACCCCATGCCGACCCGCAAGGATCACAAGGCCGCCTGTCATTGGGCGGGTTCACGCCGCGAACTGGTCACGACCCCGGTCACGGAGGCCGAGGGCCTCGACTCCCTGTTCGAGAATTCTTTTCCATCCTTCGGCGGAGCCTACCTCCGGCGCATTTGGATGCTGCTCGACGAATGCGTGGGCAAGGGCTTGCCGATGACGCTCTCCGTCGCCGGGCCCGTGACGGTCTCAGGCCAGCACCATGCCTGGCTCAACCCCCTGCTCGACACCGGCTGGTTCATGCTGGTTTCCACCACGGATGCGGTCTGCTACCACGACGGGCACCGGGCGCTCAACGGGGCCCGCAAGCACCCTTTCCATGAGGTCCCCATCTTCGGCGATGACGGGGCGCTACGCGACGAGAAGACGATCCGAGTGACCGACATCGGCTTTGACGAGGACGTACTGCTCGAGCAAGATGCGTTCATCACGGCTTGCCTGCGACAGCCCGAGTTTCAGCGCCGCATGACCGGTCCGCAGTTCCGCCAGCTGCTCGGCCAGCGCTACGCGGCGCAGGAGCTGCGCAATGGTGCGCGCGAAGGTCTGCTGGCCTTGTGCGCGCGCAAGCAGATCCCGATTTTTGTCGGGGCACCGGGCGACGGCTCGGTTTTCCTCAACTCGATGAAGCTGTGGGCCATGGCCAAGGCTTCCGGCGGCGAACACCGCTTCGAACTCGATCTCCATGAGGAAGTCTTCGAAAGCTGCGCGTACCACTATTGGGGGCTGTTTGAAAACCCGCACGGTGCCATCGGGACCGTGATTCTGGGCGGCGGAGTGCCCAAGAACTTCAACCTGCAGCCCGAACCCGCGCTCTCGCAGATCTTCGGGCTCAAGAACATCTCGGGCTATCTCTACGACATTCAGATCACCACGGCTCCGGTCACGGACGGCTCGCTGTCTTCCTGCCCCCCGGCGGAGGCTGTCACCTGGGGCAAGGTGGATCAGGAGCATTTCCGCTCGACCTGCGAGAGCATGCAGGCGGACTACTCGATGGTGATGCCATTCCTGACCCGCGCCCTGCTCGAGAAGCGAGCGCGCTTCGAGCGCTGGGCGGAACGCATGGGCGAAGCGGCGCTATTCAAGAAGCATCCCACCGCACGAGGGTATCTGCGACCGAAGGAGGGGTACCGCTTGCTGGGCAAGCGGGAGGAGTTGATTGGGAAGTTGATGAAGTCGGTGGCGAAGGACCGGAAGAGGTTGGAGAGGGAGAGCCGCTACGACCTGGCCTGAACTGCTCCAGACCGCTGGACGTTTTTTAGAGAGCAATTCTGCCCCGCAGGGTCAGCACCTCTTTGACCGTCAATCGCCGCGGGAGGATGCCGAGCGCGGAAGCGGATGAGTCCTTCAGG
>Ga0172373_10000684_pt1 | contig 55910 bp, 45 predicted proteins | sample Lak10m_2_FD_114546 | JGI IMG/M metagenome (GOLD analysis project Ga0172373, IMG submission 114546) | Freshwater microbial communities from Kabuno Bay, South-Kivu, Congo - kab_092012_10m | ecosystem: Environmental > Aquatic > Freshwater > Lake | place: Democratic Republic of the Congo... | reverse complement strand
TAAAATGTGCCTTGTACTAGACTCTATTAGCTTCGCCAAACAATACTCTTCAGCTTTTTAAATCTTACTTGAAATAAACGTCGTTAAAATGTGCCTTGTACTAGACTCTATTAGCTTCGCCAAGTTTAAGCATTCTCTATTTTGGGTATAACTTTTTTTGGGGGGAAAAGGACTTCCTTTTCTTCAAATTCTTTCATTTTTTAAATAGCTTCACATTCAAGGGTAATCCTCTGTGTTTTCAAGAGCATCCCTTTTCCCCTCGTTTTTTATTTTGGGGCTAGCGTCGCCCCCTCATCCAGCAAAGCTGTCTGAGCCTCCCCCTCTCGCGCCCTGGCGCTAGTTTGTTTTGAATGTATTGATCCTCACTCGGCTTAGGGCTGTTATATTTGTGGGTGAACTACTAATTATCTTATTTTATGCGCTCTTGTTTACTGGGGTATAATCAAATATCAGGTTTTTCACCATAGATATTTTCACCAAAAAGGGGTTTTTGATGCTTAAAGTTATTGCTAATAAAGTGGTTGTTCCGTTGTTAAATTTAGCTAATGTAGATAAATCTGGTATGGAAATGTATGGCTGTTCTTGGGATGGCATATCTATAAAAGGTAAGCCTACGAATACTTCAAATTCAAGGCCTTTACCCCCTTCGACTCCTCACAATACAGCTCGTAATAACCCTTCAGCTTAGGCGGGTGCTATGTATTTTAAAAGAGTGTCGGTAGTATTGGAGGCTGCACAGTTGGTTTTAAAGGGGATGGCCTTTGCCACAAGGAAAAAAAATTCTGCGTTTGATATTGAAAGTACTCGTAATGGTAGTCAAATTTCGCAGAATAGGAAATCGGACCTAGGTTATTATTCTGATTCCGATGACTCTATTTCTTCAATTTCTTCAAGATCTGGAACCCCTACGCCTGAACCTCCAAAGATTCCTTTGGCTCCTAAGCTAAAGGCTACAAGGCCTTTAAAGGATGACCGTCCTGTTAGTCCTTCGGTTTTAGATCTGACAGTTGGAAAAGTATCTGACGATTGAATGGACGCTTAAGTATGAGGTATCATTAGGCTAAATTTTTGCCCTTACTTGGAGAAACCTCAATGTTGATAACTATCTTTGGAGTGTTGGCTACGCTTTTAGCGATTAGCGTTGTTATTTTTGCGCATGAATGGGGTCATTTTTGGGCTGCAAGAAAAGCAGGTGTAGGGGTTTTAGAGTTTAGTGTGGGCATGGGCCCAGTGATTTTGAAAAAAACGTTATTGGATACGCCCTTTTGTTTTAGATTGTTTCCGATAGGGGGCTTTGTAAAGTTAGCTGGAATGGACGACGAATCGGAGCCGGTTGATCCTAAACTCGATTTTTACAAAAAAACTATTTTTCAACGCTTTATTACCTTGGCGGCTGGTTCGTTTATGAACTTGGTGGTAGGTTTTTTGGTGTTTTTACTGTTGTTTTTAACCGTAGGAAAGCTAGAAGTGTCTACAGTCATTGATTCGGTAATGCCCAATTCACCTGCTCAAAGGGCTAATTTACAGGTGGGAGATACCATTGTTGCGTTAAACCAAAATCCTGTTAACGAAGGCAAAGCGTTTATGAAGGTGGTGTCGGGTTCTTTGGGGGTTCCGTTGCAGGTGTCGGTATTACGCAATGGCCAAGTGTTTCAAACCGTGGTCACACCGCAAGCCATTGATTCTAAAAAAGGTAAAATTGGGGTGGTGTTTCAGCCGGTTCAAAAACGAGTAGGACCTGTTAAAGCTGTTGTTGAAGCTATTAAATTGACCCAGTTTCATATTGGGTGGGTATTTAAAAGTATTGGTATGTTAATTTCGGGCGAGGCTAGTATGAAAGATATGGCAGGACCTGTGGGTATTATTCAACTTGCGTCGTTTGGTTTAAGCCAGGGTGTCTCACAGTTTTTATCGATTATTGGCATGATTAGCATTAGTTTAGGTGTGGTGAATTTGTTCCCCTTTCCTGTTTTGGATGGGGGGCATATTTTGTTTTTAGGCATTGAAGCAATAAGGGGTAAACGGCTGAGTGCAAAGTGGGAAGCCGCTTTAAACAATATCGGCGTAGCTGTGCTAGTAACGTTAATGGCATTTGTGGTTATTAACGATGTGGTACACCTTAAAGAACGAATCAATTTATTTAAAGGAATGATGCGCTAATGACAACCGCTACACAAACCTCACTTCAACTGATTGCAAATACCATTAGAGGCTTGTCTATAGACGCCATTGATGCGGCTAATAGTGGCCATCCAGGATTGCCTTTGGGGTGTGCTGAATTGGGGGCCTATTTGTTTGCTGAAGGCTTGCGCTTTAATCCTGAAAATCCTAAGTGGATTAACCGTGATCGATTTGTGTTATCGGCAGGACATGGTTCGATGCTGTTGTATTCGGCTTTGCATTTGGCTGGCTATGCAGTGTCTTTAGACGATTTGAAAAAGTTTAGACAATTGCATTCACCTACTGCGGGTCACCCTGAGTACAACGAAGCCCCAGGCATTGAAACCACTACAGGGCCCTTGGGACAGGGTATCGCAAATGGTATTGGAATGGCTTTGGCGAACAAAATGGTAGAAGCCCGATGTGAGTTGCAAAATACAGGTTTATTGGATGGAAAAGTAGTGATTTTGGCCGGTGATGGCTGCATGATGGAAGGGGTATCTGCGGAGGCTTCTTCGTTTGCGGGTCATTTGGGTCTTGATAACGTGATTTTAATTTATGATGCCAACTCGATTTGTTTGGATGGACCCATTGATGAATGTTTTACCGAAAATGTGGCTCAACGCTATGAGGCCTACGGTTGGGCGGTGCAAACCATTGACGGGCATAACTTTGAGGCTATTCAAGGGGCTTTTGAAAAGGCTAAAAAAGCGCAAGGTAAACCCCAGTTAATTATTGCAAAAACAGTTATTGGAAAAGGTTCACCCACCTATCAGGGTACAGCCGATGTACACGGCAAAGCCTTAGGGGCTGAAGAAAATAAAAAAACCAAAGAGGCCTTGGGTCTTCCAACCGAACCTGCGTTTTATGTGCCCGCTGAAGTCAGGCAGTGGTTTGACCAAAAGAAAGAAGCCCGCAAAGCTCAAGAAGCTGAGTGGCATTTAAAATTGGCCGACTGGAAACGTCAGCATAGCGATAAAGCCCAACTTTGGGATGCTTTGAGCTTAAACCAGTTACCCTCGAATATCGATCAACTTTTGTTAGATTTGCCATTAAAGTCCAATATGGCAACCCGTCAAATTTCAGGACTATTGTTGCAGGTTATTCATGATGCTTTGCCAACCTGGGTGGGTGGTTCTGCCGATTTATCGTGTTCAGACAATTCGTTTATGAAGGGTAGTGGCGCGGTAAAACCTGGGCAATTTGCTGGCAGAAATATTAAATACGGTGTGCGTGAGTTTGCAATGTCGGCCATTTCAAACGGCATAGCTTTACAGGGCATGTTACGTCCGTTTTGTGCTACCTTTTTTACTTTTTCAGATTATATGCGAAATGCCATTCGGTTGGCGGCTTTAATGCAGTTGCCTGTGGTGTATCAATTTACTCACGATAGTATCTTTTTAGGTGAAGATGGACCTACCCATCAACCGATTGAGCACTTGGCTTCTTTACGTGCGATGCCTAACCTAATGGTTATTCGTCCGGCCGATGCAAACGAAACCCGAGGGGCGTGGATGGCAGCACTAAAAAGCAAAACTCCGGTAGCTTTGGTGTTATCGCGCCAAGGATTGCCTGATTTAGAAGGCACAAAGGCCGTTGATGTGGCGAAGGGTGCTTATGTAGTGCTAGCTGAAAATCAGACTCAACGCTTAGATGTAACCGTGTTGTCAACCGGTTCAGAATTGCATGTAGCGATAGAAGCTGCTAAGCAGTTAAGTGCCGAAGGAAAGTCGGTAAGGGTGGTGTCGATGCCTTCGTTTGAATTGTTTGATAAACAAGGCAAATCTTATCAAGATTCGGTTTTAGGAAAAGCTACTTTAACCGTGTCTTTAGAAGCGGGTGCTACATTGGGCTGGCACAAATATGTGGGCCGCGATGGTTTAGCCATTGGGGTAGATTCTTTTGGTAAAAGCGCCCCTGCCAAAGACCTGGCTAAAGACTATGGGTTAACGGTAGAAGCCGTTGTATTGCGCATTAAAGAGGCTTTGAACGCATGATACGGGTAAAGAACCTAAGAAAAATTCATCAAAATGGGTTTGTTGCCCTTGATAATATCAATTTAACCATTGAAAAAGATGAGTTTGTGTATTTGGTAGGGCCATCTGGAGCTGGAAAGTCGACCCTTTTGAGTATGTTATTTAAAGCTGATTTACCTACTTCTGGTGAAATTTATATTAACAATATTTCTTTAAATACTTTACCGGCTAAGCAGGTGCCCTTGTTGCGTCGCAATATTGGGTTTATTTTTCAAGATTACAAGTTGTTGCCAAAGCGAACCGTGGCTGAAAATGTGGCGTTTGCCTTAAGGGTCATGCACGTTGAGCGTAACCGTATTCGGCGTCAGGTGGCCCAGGTGCTTGAGTTGGTAGGTTTGCAGCAAAAAATGAACTACCTGCCTTCCGAGTTATCGGGTGGAGAACAACAGCGTATCTGTATAGCCCGAGCGATTGTTAACAACCCTGCTATTTTGTTAGCTGATGAGCCTACAGGAAGCTTGGACCCGGATACCTCTTGGGAAATTATGCAGTTGTTAAGTAAAATTAATGCAAGGCAAACCACTGTTATTGTAGCCACTCACAATAAAAGTATTGTAGATGATATTCGCAAACGCGTGGTGGCGCTTGAAAAAGGTCGTATAGTGCGCGATAAGCATTTAAGTTTGTATGATGGGTAAACGATGACACAATTTAAAGATCAGCCACATTTTTTTAGAGATATGTCTTTTTTCATCACCGAGGCTTTTATAGGTATGAAACGCTCAGGGGTGATGATTTTTATTTCGGTAGCTACCATTACCGTTTCATTGATTGTTTTTGGGTTGTTTTTGTTGATTTCAGCCAATATCAATAATTTGGCAAATTTTATTTCATCAAAATTAGAAATTCGAGTATACCTAAAAGATGGAATCCAAGAGGCCGAAGTTGAAGTGTTTCGTCAGCGTATTTTGCACATGAATGGGGTTAAAGATGTTATTTTTATTGACCATGATACCGCTTGGAAGCAGTTCAAAAGTAATTTTAAAAACATTGAGTTAACCGATGTAATGTCTAATAATCCGTTGCCTGATACGTTTCATGTGTATTTACAAAATACTGATTCTATTTCGAACCTTTCTAGCTATCTTAAAACCTTTCCCCAAGTGGAAGATGTAGGGTATATGGGCCCTATAGCCGAGCGAGTTAAGTTGTTTTCAAAAGTTACAAAAATTGCAGGCTTGGTTTTGGTTGGACTACTTACTGTGGCTACTTTACTGATTACTATTAACACCATTCGCTTAACGGTTATTGCTAGACAAAACGAAATAGCCATTATGAATTTGGTGGGTGCAACCTCTGATTTTATTCGTTGGCCATTTATTATCGAAGGCTTGTTTATGGGGGTTGCTGGCTCATTTGTTGCGGTAATTTTTTTAAAAGCTTCGTATTTGTTTTTTAGTGTAAAACTTCAAAATTTGTTGCCTTATTTTCCTTTGGTGTTTGATTCGTTCATACTAAGCCTGGTGTATTTGGCTGTGTTTGTATTAGGTGCCATTTTAGGAATAGTAGGGGCGTATATTTCAGTGTCTAGAACTTTAAAATCGGTTTAGGAGAATTAAAAAAATATGCTTACTTTTTTTCGCGAAAAGGCAAAGATTATTGGTTGGATTATTGTTTCTTTTTTTCTAATTTCTGTAGCGGTGGGAGGTTTGTTTGCGCTTCGCAATTTTTCATCATTTAAGGGGCAGTCAAATAATCAAGAGGCCTTACGTGATAGCATTGCTCAGTATGGTAATACACCTATTTCAGCGGAGCGCTACAGAACTTTTTTAGAACAAATTAATGCTCAACTGCGTCAAACAAAGGCCGAAATTGATCCTGAAATTGCAGAAATGTTAAGTTATACGGCCTTTAACCAAGCGCTAAATTATACCGTGCTTCTTGAAGGGGCTAAGGCTCAAAATGTAAAAGTGACCTCCAAAGAAATGGAGCAGGCTATGGATGGCATTTACCGTGACTACGATTTGAAAGACAAAAAAGCCTTAAAAGAGATGCTTAAAAAATTAAATTATCCTTATGATGCGTTTGTGGATTCGCTTGAGGAAGAGTTGATGACTCAAAAATTTGCAGGTGGATTAAGAGCCGGGGTCCGTGTATCGGATAAGGATGTATTTAATAAATTTACCAAGGTTGAGGTTCAGCATATTTTAATTGCTCTTGCTAAATCACCCAAAGAAGAATCAGCGGTTCAAGCTAGTGTAAATCGCGTGGTTCAAGCTTTAAAACAAGGAATGCCGTTTGAAGAAGCGGCAAAAAAATATTCTCAAGATTCGCAAACCAGTCAAAAAGGTGGCCACATAGGATGGATTTCATATGGGCAAAGTGCCTTAGAATTTGAACAAGTTGCCTTTGCTATTGAAAAAGGTGAAACCTCTCAGCCTATTCGCACTGCAGCGGGTACTCATATTATCAAGGTATTAAATCGGCAGGTAAATATTCCTACCGGAACTGACATTCAAAAAGAAAAGCCGAAGGTTTTGGAAGAAAAACAAAACCGGGTGGTTCAAGAATATATTCAAATGACCTTAGCTAAGGCCCCTTTGGTGATTCATAATTCTATTTTAAAGGCCTACCATGCCAAAATGACAGGCGATATAAACGGGGCAGTAGGCGCCTATCAAGCTCAAATTTCAGCGAACCCTTCTGATCCGGTGCCACATTATTTGTTGGCTAAAGTGTATGTGGCGGCTAAAAATAGCGAGTCGGCTAAGAACGAATTTGAAAAAGCTTTGTTAAAAGCGGAAGTGTCTCCTTCTACTGATTTTCCTTCATTACATGTGGCCTTTGGTCAGTTTTTAGGGGCTTCACAAAGGGAAACTCAGTTAAAAGAATACGAAAAGGCTTTGGCTTTATCTGAAATTCGGGCTACAGCCCTTAAAAAAATTGCGGATACTTTTACTCAGATAAAAGAGCCTAGTTTAGCCCAAAAGGCATTGGCTAAACTGAGTCAGTTAAAGACTCCAACTTCAAATCAAAAATAATTTTTTTAAGGGGCTGTCACGCTCCAATCCCTCCTCGTCGTGCATCTTCGATTTCTCCTCGTTCGGGTTTCGCTAATAATGTGTCGCTACGGCGTTTGAGCATGTCGGCCCCTTAAAAAAAATGTTTTCTCTGGATGACTTAAAAAGTTCCATTTAGACTTAAAGTAAAGTTTCTAGAAAGGGTTTGGTACCCCCAAAGGGCTTCGTACTGAATGTTGAACATGTTTTCTATACCTAAAGAAATAGTGGTGTTTTTTGATAACTCTAGGTCTATTCTTTCGTTAAGGAGGGTATAGCTTGGTAGGGTTACAGTGCTGTCGTTGTTGTCTTTATCGAAGCGTTTTCCTATATACAGCAATTGGGTGTGGGTTGAAAATGGATGGAGTGGATAATTAAGGGTGAGGGTGCCTTTATTATCGGGTACTCTTACCGTATTTGTAGAGCCGTCTTTGCTTTCGATAAAGGTCCATCCTGCGCTTAATTGACCGTCTCCAAGGGCTGTTTCAAGTTGCCATTGACTGCCTTTGCTTACCCGATGACTGCTTCCATTACTGTATTTTCCGTAATAATTGACAAAGTCAAATAAGGCGTATGAAATGGGATTGTTGACCTCATTTTCAAAGTAAGAAGTGGTTATCTGAATGTCTTCTGAAAGACTTAGTTTAAAGCCAATATCGTAGCCTTTTGAATACTCGGGTTTAAGGGTTAAATTGGATTGGGTATCGGGTGGTTCGCCGTGTAGTTCGTATAAACTGGGGCTTCGGTAGCCTGTGTTTAAATGGGAGGTAAAGGCTATTTGCGCATTTAAAGGGTGGTAAAGTCCTAGGCTATAAATGCCCACTTGGTTAAAGTCGTCATTATGTAATCGTGCTCCGGCTGTAAATTGTGTGCTTTCGCCCCATTTTTCAAGGGTATATACGCTGTATTTGCGTTGCTGGTAGGGGGTATTGCTAAATGCAGCTGATTCTAACACTGTTTCAAAACCGGCTAAGGCTGAAAATTCTGTTGAGGGAGTCCAATAGCTTTCTGCAGTCCATGTTTCAAGTTTAGAGCTGTAGCTGTTGTTTGAACCATAGGCACTAGGATTAACGTTATCGGTGGGGTTTCTGTCGCTACGCAACAGGTTGTTTTGAGTAAAGCGAAGTAGTGTTTTCCAGCTTGAGTTGGGTTCCCAACTTAGTTGAGCCTTGTTTCCGGTTCGTCGTGATTCGTGAATGGCATTTGGATCGTCGCTTTGTGAATAAAAATCGTCACGGTTTAGCCAGGCTTTTTGTTCGAAAAAGTGCCATTGGGCTTTTAAATTGAACCACAAATCTTGTTCGATACCTGTTTGAGACAATAGTCGGGTTTTTGTATCGGTTTCTTGAGTGTTTCTTAAGTCCGATAATCTAGAATCGTTTTGATGAGCAAACCCTACATAAACTTTTGTGCCTCTACATTTTTGACTCAGCTGTAAACGAGCAGAACTGAATTGACTTGCAGCTTGAATGGAGTAACTGTTGGTCCATAAATCAGGTTCCAGTTGTAAAACACCGGCTATTGCGTTTGATCCGTATAAACTTCCTTGGCTGGTTTCTAATAATTCAAGTCGACCTAGTGGCAGTAACAGGGCATCCAAGTAAGGGGTTCCTTGGGGAGTGGAGGGGTCTTGTAGACTAAAATTATCCATTACAATAGCCGTATAATTTGAGGGAAGTCCTCGTACAAAAAGGGTTTGGGTTCCATTTGTAATTCCAACCACTTCGGGCAGTGTGTTTATGGCTTCACTAAGGTTGAAATAATGTTGAAGCTGGCTTTTTTCAAGAGTTTTTGCGCTGTTTCCTAAAGTAGGCAAAGCCGTGGGAAGTTTAGTGGCTTGAACTATAACTTGGGGAAGCAAAGTAATATTAGAACTGGGCTGAGCGGCACTTAGGGCTAGGGGCAGCAAACAGGTTATACAGGCGAGCTGTAGCTTTTTCATGAACGGACTCCTTCTTCACTTTTCGCGAGTGAATTTAATTTAGGGTGTTTCAGTAGGTATTCCGGCTATAAAACCTGGGGGGTTTCTTTACGGTTGCGCGACAGCTGGGACTTTCACCCAATTCCCCTATCCTAAAACAGTGGGGCAGTGTAGCATACACTTATGAAATTTTCCGAATGGCTAGATGAAAACAAGATTCGCACTGTATTAACCGATGCGTCTGGCGTGCTTTATAACGACCAAGGTTTGGTGAACAATATTGCGAAAACTATAGCCGGTTTGCAAAAGCGGGGCCCGGTAGTAGTGGTTACCAATAACTCTACCGATAGCCCAGACATTATTTCGAAGCGATTTTTACAGGGTGGCTTAAACCTTGAGCCTGAGTGTATTTATTCGTCAGGACATGGTTTGAGCTGGAATGCTGAATTAAGGGCCCAAGTTCAGGGTAAAACCGTGTACGTAATGGGCGATGAAGACTGTTATTTTTACTTTTTTGAAGCTGGGGTTAAGGCGGTTATCCATAATCCCAATGAAGCTGAGGTGTGGGTGTTGATGTCGTCGTTACAGGGTAGGACTGCTGCTGAGGTGATGAAACTTACGGAGGCATTTAATCATAACCCGCCTCAGGCTGTAATTTGCTGTAATCCAGATTGGTACGTACGAGGGCAATGGCCATGTACTTTGTATCCTGTAATGGGATATTTTGCCCAAGCTCTGCAAGGTTTATGTTGGCCTTCACATCAAAACTATTCTCATTTTTTCCTTCAAAACCCTTGGCCAATAGTTCAAAATGCACCTGAACCCCTGTTTTTTTGGTATGGCAAGCCTTTTGGGCAATTTGCCTTAGACTTGGATTCTCAATTTCAAAAACAGTTTAAAACGGTTTTAAATGACCAATGCGTGTTTATTGATGACAACCCTTTTAACGTGGCTACCTTGGTAAATACCTTAGGGGTGCAGGGTGTAGTCGTTACTGAAACAGGGTTGTATAGGCACTATAAAACCGAGTTTGATAAGGCGTACGGGGGAACTGAGGTGTTTAAGCGGTTGGGGTATATTGAGGCTTTGAATGGCGACTTAAATTTTAACGTTTAATTTCTCTTGTTTAGGGAATCACTAGTGAAGCATATATAAATTTTATGGTTCACTGGGGGTAAATTATGTTTAGTAATCTTTCGCCTGATTCAAAAAGAGCTCCAACTCCACGTCTTTCTTCAGCTGACGACTCTAGATCAAAAGCTCATAAACAGATTGTCGAAAAATTTGAATCATCTGTTTCGGTTTTGTATAGGTTGGTTATAGGCGAGGAAACCAAGGCTCCAGTAAGCAAGCAAATGGCTGATATTACTGCTAAACTTAAGACAGGTGTTCCACGTGATTTAACGATTCATTTAAAAAATGAATTAAAAAATTTGAAAGAGGTTTCTGAGTATAATCCGCTTGTTTCACGGTCGGATTTAATGGCTGCCAAGAATTTGATTGAAAATTTAAATGATGCCATTGCCTCGGCACATTTACCTGAAACAGTGGTTCATCCTAAAAAAACTAAAATGGAAAAGGGCATTGAAAGTGTATTTGGACCCAAAAAATCAGTGAAACAGGTGTCGGTTGACCCGGATGGACCTGCTAGAAGACGGGTATTGAAAACATTGGGGTTAGGGGCTGCTGGAGTTATAACTTGGATGACCCATGAAGTTACGGCTTCACCTGATCTATTTAGTCCTGCCGAGGGATTGAACTATTACAAATCGTACTATGGTGAAAATAGCTCTCAATATCAATCGGCTTTAAAAGATTTCAACTACTATCAGAATTCTTCGAAAACAGAGTCAGATCTTAGATATGTCTGGGAAGCTGGTGGGCGTAAAGACCCTAAGGCTTATGACAATTTTGCCAAAGTGCGCGATCAACGCATTGCAGCTTACAATCATTTGGTTAAAGATTCTGCCGCTGAAATCAGGGAAAGAAATTATGTTGAAAAAAAGGCGTATCAAGGCCTTAAATCACTGGCTAAACTTCCTGTGCTTGACGGAATGAGTAAGGCTTTGGGTGGATTAGAGACAGTCACTGGGGCTTTGTCAAATGCAGTGGGATTTGGCTCTATGGCGGGTATGGTTTATGGTGCTTATCAAACGTCGTCCAGCTTGAATCAAGCAAGTCAGCAAAGGGTTTTATCAAAAACACTCAATGTACATCGGCATTGGTTACAGGCTGACTTCATCAGTTCTTTAAAATCGCGTGAGCTAAAAGGAGTGGATTCGAAACAATTGGATTCGGGCCTTTCTAAGCTTGAAGCTCAGCACAAACCAGCCACTAAAAAACAGGCTGAGGCGATTACAGAGGCAATGCAAAAAGACAAAACCTATAGCCATGTGAAGTTTGATGGACTTCATTTACGCTTAAGCACTAGCGTTACTGTTCGAAAGTTAGAATCACTGTTGAATCAAAATAAGTCGGTATGGAAACATATGGCAGCTCCGTATTGTGTGAAACATCAAGAAAACAATTTTATTGCCCAAACCCTTGAAAATATTCGTTTGCATAAACCGTTGTCCGAGTTACAACGTGCCTTTGTTCAAGATGTTTTAAGCTTAGCCAAAACAGGGCAGTGGTCGTTTGATAGTAGTCATTTGTCTAAGCTTAGTCCTCAGGGTGTTTCGGCTGTACGCGCCAATTTACACTCAAGAGGAACCAATTTGGAAAAAGTAGTGAGTGATGAAAAACAAATTGTTCAAGACCGTTTAGCCGAGACGGGTCAAGAACGGCTTACAGAATCTCATAAAGCCTTTTTGAATACACTGGCTGTCGATGGATTGGGCCGTTTGGTGCTGAATAGTACCCATAAAGGGATTCACGATCAGTTTGTAAAAGCCGCAAAGACGCACGGCCGTGATTGTTATGATGTGACCGAGTCTGAAAAAACTGCATTACAAGCACTGGGTAAGCAGTTAAATGTGTCTGTTACTACTGAGCAAGGGGTTACTCAAATAGGGTTTACACCTGACTTTTTAGCTTCAAAAATGGTGTCTGAAACGAAGTCAGATAAGTCTAATGCTTATGTGCAATATTTGGATTTAGCTGAAAATAATTTTATTATTAGCCCTCAAAAAGCAGCTGAGCTCAAAAAACATTGTCCTACATTGCTAAAATCGTTAAACGAATTGGGTAGTGCTCCGTTGGTGTATAACTCCGAATCAAAAGAACCTCATCAGCAGTTAATAGGCGAATTTAAGAAGGCAATGGCTGGAGAATATTTAGACAATCTTGGAACAGATAAATATTCTTTTACGATAGCTGCCAATGGACAGGTTAAACTCAGGATGTCCGCAAAAGATTTTGAAGCGTTGCCTCAACCAGTGCAAAATTATTTTAATAAAAATGGACTTTGGATCACTGATTTACAATCTATTCTCATTCAAGCACTTACTAATCTTGTGACTGAAGATAAGGGCTCTGTTGATTTTAAAGTTAATGACCGATTGTTTACAGTAACCCCGTCAGATGGACATTTTCTTGCTGAATCTAAGCCCGTCTCCATGGGATTAGAGTTGTCTAAAGAATTTAAAAATTTGTGTAAGCAATTTGGAATTTCTGTGCGCTACACCAATAAAAATGGTCAAAGGATTACGTTAGGGTCGCATATGTCTAAAAAAGGCCGTTTACAGCGTTTAGGCGATTGGTTAGATTCAACGACGCTTGGAAAATTGTACAGCAGCGGCAGCAAAATAGCGCGTCAGCACATGGGAGCCAGAACCCGTTCTGTGGTGTCTAGCGGTTTAAAAACAGCGGCTATGGCGGCAGTGGGTGGGGCTACGATGGGTGTAGGTGCTGCCATGGGTGTAGGCTTGTATGCTACCAAGCAGGGGGTTGATTTTGCCAAAAAAGTGGCTACCGACAATAAAAGTTTTTCTACCGAACATTTGTCTGAACAGCGCGATTTTATGCAAGATTTATGGCAGTTAAATCAAAGCGGTATAGATCAAGCTAAGGCTGAAGCCTTTGATAACCATGGAAATTTAGACAATATTACGTTTCACACTGATGATTAAAGCCATTTTATAAGGAGTCACTCATGTCTCAAGCCATGTCGGGGTTTAAATTACCTCAATTACCAAAAAAGGTTCAATCGGAACATGTATCTGATGAAATAGCCCAATTGGTGTCTGATTTTGAAGCTCTGCAAAGGGCGAAAGATGCGCTTCCAGATGCCTAACGTGATCTAAGAGATGTTACCTTTCATTTGGATGATTAAACTACAGATTTCTTAATCTCCGTAGTGAGTCCATAGCCGAAGCACCTTACTTATTTTTTCCTGACTTAGGACGATTCTAGAGCTACATTTTATCTGGGGAAATGTCATTCCCGCGGAGGCGGGAATGACACCCCTAAATATCTTCTTTTTTGTCTTGGACACTAATTGTCCTAAGTGAGGAAGGCCTTTTTTACCATTTTAGGTTTTTTGAAAACGAATCTAAGGGTTCTTTAGAAGCTTGTAAAAGCGATTCTTTCATGTCTGGAGTGCTGGTTAAATACAACGTTTCTTGAATGATTCCCCAGTCTTCTAAGGCTATTATGACAGTATCTTTAGCGTTCATAGTATCATCTCTAATGTGTATTTTAACGTACGTAAAAGCGACTGTCTACATCACCCTATCCTGGTAGGGTACATCAAGATGCAGGTTGTTGGGGCGGCTAAATACCAAATGGTGGGTGTTAATGTGGCGGGTGGCAAAACCGGCTTCGCAGTAACTTAGATAGTACTCCCACTTGCGAATAAACACCTCGTCAAAGCCTAGGGTTTTGACTTGGGGCAATTGGCTTAAAAAACGGGTTTTCCATTGGGCAAGGGTGCTTGCGTAATGGGGGCCAATGTTAATTAGTTCTTCTAAAACCAACGGGGTGTGTTGTCCAGCCACTTGGCATAAGGCCGAAATTGAAGGTAAAAAACCGCCCGGAAAAATATGTTTTTGAATAAAATCGGGGGTGTTTTTATAGGTTGCATACCGATGGTCGGGAATAGTAATGGCTTGTAAAACCAGCAGCCCATCGGGTTTTAAAAGGGCATCACATTGTTTAAAATAGCTGGGCAAAAAGGCTTCGCCAACGGCTTCTATCATCTCAATCGATACAATGCGGTCAAATTGACCTTGTACCTGTCTGTAATCGCACAGTTTTATGGTAATTTGTTGCTCTAGTTTTTCGTGTTTTATTAGCTCTTGAGTAAATTTAAACTGTTCTTCAGACAAGGTAATGGTAGTTACTTTACAGCCGGTTTCACGAGCGGCCTGAATGGCAAAACTGCCCCAACCTGAGCCAATTTCTAACACATGATGATGAGCTTGTATCTTGGCTTTTTTTATTAAAAGGCTGCGTTTGTAATGTTGGGCCTCTTCGAGTGTTTGAGTGGGGTATTGAAACACCGCACTGGAATACATTAGCGAAGTATCTAAAAACAGCTTAAAAAAGGCATTGCTAAGGTCGTAATGGGCCTGAATGTTGTGTTTGCTTTTTTTAATTGAATTACTACGTCTTAGGTGAATCAACCGATTTAAAAATCGGCCGTACCATGCTTGATTCACATTGTGATAGTTTAGGTTTTCGGCGTTTAAAATAAACAGCTCTATTACGTGGGTAAGTGTGGGGGTGCTCCATTCGCCCGCCATAAAACTTTCGGCAAAGCCCACGTCTCCATGCAAGGCTGCACGGGTAAAAAACGCATAGTCGTGAATGTGTATTAGCTCGGGTGTTTGAGTTGTGTCTCCAAACGAAAAGAGCTCGCCGTAGGGCAATTTAAGCTGCAGGTGTCGGTTTTGTATGCCCGCTAAATAATTCAACACGGCCTTTTGACAAAGGCGTTGAAACCCAGTGGCTGGTTTTTTTCGCAAGGTATTGGGGTGCATAGGAATAGGCTTAGTATACACAGGCAAGCGCTTTAAAAAAAACAGTTTGGCGGCCTGATAGGTAATGCGGGGTACGGTTAACAAAGGGCCAAAGGGGTAGGCTAAAATGGTTTTTAAAAAAGCAGCTTGTGTAAGGGGTACTAGGTGCCCGTTCCAACTGCTTAACAGTACCTTTTGATTGTTTTGAATCAAATTAATGTGAATATTTAGTCGGTTGGGTTGTATATCAAACAAAAACTCGTAATGACCCTGGGTGCTAAAAAACGGCGACACATGAAAGGTTTTAGGAGCTTTGGGGTTTTGCAGGTTTACCAGGTACACATGGGTTTCGCCAAAGGTATTGTGAACTTCGGCAATAACGGTGTGCAGGTGGTGTTCGGGTCCATACACAAAAAAGAAACTAACGGGGTTAAAGGCGTAGCCAAAATAACGTGCACTGGTAAGTAAAAAAATATCGTGGATAGGCTCGTAATTTTCGTGTTGAATGAGTATTTTTTTAACCTTGTCTTCCAAAGAATCGTTTGTTGCGCTTAAATAGTCGGCACTGTGTAGTGAAACAATATTTTTTTGGTTAAAGCTAAACCCGTTTAAGTGCTTTTGAAGGCTAGGGAGTTCTTTTAGGTTAAATAAATACCCGTAAACACCATAGGTGAATTGATTTTTATGAGGGTAAAGTCGCGTATGATTTACCCTTGATTTAAAAATGGCCGATGTACCAGAAATCATCCCTGCAATTTTATAGTATTCTTACCGATAATTAAATAGATACATACTTTAAAAATTATGTTTAAAAAAAGGAAAAATTATGTTTAAAAAATTACTAGCTTCGCTTCAACAAATTCTTGAATTTCCTATTCGCTGCAGTTCCGATACCAGCACCTTGTATAAGGTGCGTTCAGGCTCGGCCCTGCCTGATGTTTTACAACGTGTGTTGCCGCAGATACACGAGCTAAAAGGGCCCGTTCAAATGGTGCCTATGAAAGATGTGAAGTGGTCGACTGAATTATCAAATGGGGCTTTAAATTTTTTAAAAGAACTTACGTTTTACCTAAGTGCAGATGCAGTAAAAAAAGTAAACGATTTAAATAGAACTAAAGATCAGGATCCGAAGCATGCAAAAAAACATCATGATAAATTAAGTGAAGAACTTAAGGGCTTTGAGAAACAATTGGGTTTAAAGTATTTGCTTGCTCATTATAGAGATTCTGATTCAGAAAAAAAGCCATTGCTGGATGCACTTAGTGAACAAAAAGAATTTGAGCAAAGCTATACCTCAAAACAAGAAAATTTAGCTGCTGCCGTTGAAAAGTTGAAGACCAATCTGGGGGCATTGGCGGAGGGTGATTCAAATAAAAAACCATTGCTAGAAGCTCAAAAAGCCCTAGAGGCGTTTGAAGAAGAGTCACAAGGTAAAAAGCAAGAATTTATTGAACGCATTGACGGTACTGTTAATGAGGAGGATAAAGCTGCGATTTTTGAAAAAAGGAAAAATAAACTTAAAGAAATAGATGATCTGAAAAAAGACAATAAAATAATGCAGGTTAGATATGCAGATGACTTGGAAAAAGCTAGAAGTCAAGAATATCAAAAATTAGATACTAGTTTAAAATCTCCGGTGGAAAACTCGGTTCAATTTTTGCTTCGAATTCGAAGTGTTTTGTCTATGCCGGATCTTAGAGTGCTTGAGCCCAAAGAGATTAAGGAGTGCATAGATCATTTATTGCAACCACTTTTTAAAACCAAGGGTTTTGATTTCTTTCCATTGGTTAAAAACACATTGTTGATATTGACCCAGGGTGATTTTGAAAAATTAAAAAAAACCTTGGAAGAATTTAACAGAGGCTTTCAAAAAATTGAACTGTCCAAGGCACACCCCCTTGTTAAAGACCTAAATGCTTGGCATTTTGAACTTTCTACTAACGGAGCTGCTGATTTTAGCTCAAAAGATCATTTTAGAGATCCTCAAAATTTAGAGTTTGAAGATACTATGCGATATTTTCAAACCCACCAAATGATTACAGACTTTGAGGCGTTTCAATGGGGTACAAAAGACATTCGTGTTCCAACTGATAAGCCTTTTCCAGATACCGATATAGCTGGATTTTTAGAGAAGGTCTTTACTATTTCAGACTCTGGTTTTTCTATTTATACGGAAAGTCCAGCACAAAAAGGAAAAACGATTGAAGAGCATTTTAAGCTGTCTGATCTAAGCTTTGATCCCACTGATCTGGCAAATAGCTACAAAGGCTGGTATGGACATGCCTTTGCCCGTGCTCAAACCTATTACGATATGTTGGGCGATTTATTGTTGCGTATGGTAACGGGTGTTTCCATTTCAGATACTGAAAAACAGTCTAAAGGCTATAAAACCCTAAAATTTGCTTATGATAAGGCCACTAAAAACGGAACAGTTTTTTTTGATTTGGCCCAATTTAAAAAATGTTTTGAGCCTAATAAAGTCAATTTTACTGCAATTAAAGTTGCGGGTGGTATCCGTTTGTTGAACATAAACCATCTATTACACCGTATGCAAGGGGTGGGCTTGTTGCTAGTGGCTGAAACCTATTTGCCGGTTTTTGATGGTAAAGAAGGACTAACAGACGTTGAGCGTACTGAACGGGTAAAATCTAGCTTTGAAAAAGCCAAGGTTTTGGGTGGTGTTTTTGAACAATGGCCTGCTCAGTTGTCAAGCTTAGTGACCGATGTAAGAAAGTACATTGACCCTACGAACCTGTATTGTTTTGCCGATACGGGTGTTGTTACAGCCCTTAGAGGTTTTGAAACTTGGGCTTCGAAACAAATGGCGTTAACAGCCGAATTGCCGGTGTTTCCGTATCATGAGGTGTTGACTGAAGAGGGTTTAAAAGTTAAAGCGAAGGCTGAACTTATGTGGGAGTTAATGGCTACAGTGAACTGTACAACTTTAAACTTTGCAGAAGAGTTAAAAACTGCTTTGAAGAAAAATGACAAGTTATTAGGTATTACTAGTCACGGGGCACTAAAAACCTCAGGACTCCAAGCCAGGCCACGGCTAGCATTTAACCCTACTACTGAGTTAAAAGAACCTTTGAAAGTGCCTCAGGGGTTTATTCAGTTAGAATGCAAGGTGACATTTCTAACCAGTTCAGTAAAGTATTTTCAATTACAAGCTATTGAATTTGACAATAACGGGGTAAAGCAGGCTTTGGTTCCTACCTCAGTTGGTTTTGCATTGCATCAGCAAAATTGTCCTGCAACCCTAGTATTTTCTTTGAAAGAAGCAGAACAGTTTTTAAAAGGTTTAGATACAAACACTAGTTTTTTGATTGTTTATAACCAAGTGAAGACTATGCCTAAAACAGAAAAACCATTGACAGTTCGTATTTCACATATGTATTGGGCAGACACCCCTCTTGAAATTAGTGATGTGGCTGTTGCTACAAAAGCCAAAGAACTTCAAACTCAGGTGAAAACTAAAAAGCAACAAGTGGTTCAAAAAGTGGTTCAAAAACAAGTAGTAGATTTCGAAGCCGATATATTTAAAAGAGCATACGCTCAGGTTTTTCCATTATTGCATATGCCAAAGTTGGAAGATTCTGAATCGAAAAAGGTCGTTAGTACCGAGTCGAAAACAGAGAGTGTCTCTGATTCTGCAAAACGAAAACAGTTTAGAAAAGCGACTATAGCGGCTAATTTTAGACTTTCTGAATTTCAGGCTCAGGTAAACAAAGTGCCTAAACTAAACGATTTATGGGGAAGACTACATCCTATTTTGGTAAACTCTGCTGAAGAGGGAAAGTTAGGTGAACAAGGTGCCTTCTATATAACAAATTTAAATACACGCTTTACTAAAAATTTAAGTTCTAGAGGTGTTTCCGTTGCTAGTTCAAGTGAGATATCAAGCCGAGCTTCAAAACCTACGTTGCGTGTAGACTTTGTGGATGATCTTTTGACCCAGTCAATGGCTTCTGGTGGATCTAAACTTAATACAACTCAGATAGAGCATGTTATAAAAATTTTAAAAGGGTTTTTACTTGCTTACATTATTTTAAAAGATACCAACAAAGATTTTTTAAAAATAAGTTCAGATATTCAAACTGTACTTTTAAAATTATTTGATTTGGTGGCAGAACATTTAATTGACGATAAACCACTCTTAGAGCCTTCTTTGGGGTTGGTTGGGTTGAGTTGTGCTAAAGAGTACCCTGGGAATCCTCCTGTGGCGCAATTTTTTACACCGTTTTACGAAGGTTTTGTGAATGGAACCTTGGGGGGGGTATGGATAGAGAATGAGTCTTTTTCTAAGCCTCAAGAGTTGAGAGATAGATTGGTTATCAAAAATCAACTTTCGAAGAAATGTAATGAGGCTTTTTCAAGTTTACTTATGCTTTCTGATCCTGATCCTAAAACAGTTCTGGCTGTTGCAAAACAGTGTTTAGCTAAAATTGATCTTAATAATCTTCCAACAGACTTGAAATGGGAAATGCAAATGGGATGGATCATTGCGACTGATGGTGCTCAACATTTGCTTACTCTTCGAATAGCCCCAGAAGGCACTGATCCCAAACTTTGCTTTGCTCAAAATGGAGATGGAGGTCTTCATTCATTTGATTTTTCAAGTTCAAAAAAAGAGGATGATAGTCCAATCCAATTGTCAGATGAAAAAACTAAGCTTTTGGTTGAAGTAACCAGTACTGAATTACAATCTAAGGCCCCCTTGGCTTTGTTAGGAGGACTTCCTGTAGATGAACTTGGTTTAGGTGGAACAGATTCTAAGTGGGGTAAAGACGAACCTTATTTGGAAGCTTTGGCTTTTAATTATGTAAAAAATTCTATTTTTCAAGATAAAACTCTAACTAAAACTGGAGGCCAAGATGCGTTTGCGTTGGTAGCAAAAGTAGACGCTTTAGAGGTATCTAGGTATTCTATATTGCGTTTTTATCAAAATCAGTGGTTAGGTAATGGTTTTTCTAATTGTTTGAGGTTAACTCCGGATAAAAGTTTTTCAGTAGAGTGGTTGTCTAAACAAACAGAAAAAATGTTTGCTGTAAAATGGGAACATTGCAAGGACAGTGGTTTAAACTATCAGCGAGCCAATTCTGGCAAAGTTTGGGTGCCTTCTGTGGTTGTTCTGATAGATAAAGAAAGTTCAGATTTGGCTTTTTGGACTAGTTCGGGAAAAGGCATTTGGAATCCTGTGTTGAGCAAAAATGCAAGTGGAACTCAATTAGTACACTCTAAAACGTCTGAAGATTTGGTTAAAGAGGCTATTGTTGAAGTAGTTTATCTGCAGTCTGAAATACCTAAGTTAGCCCCCACCATTTATGATTGGCCCAAAGACGTTGATGAAGCTCGGGTTTGGAACTATCTAAGCCAACAAAACCAACAAAGCCAGCAAAGCGTCACGCAAGAGGTTAAGGGGCATCATAAAAATGTACTAAGTGTAGAGGCTCCTTTAGCTTCATTAAGAAGTGGGGAGTCAACGGATTTAGTTGTTCCTAAAATAAAATTTGATCCCAGTTCTGTTGCAAAGCCACTTTCAAAATCTAGTGCTTCAACCCCCAAACCGCTTGTGGAGGCTTTGATTTCAACACAAAAAGAAGTCAAACTGCCCGAAGGCTATGTGGCGCTTAAAACCCGTGGGGTAGGCCATTGTTATTACAGTGCCTTGGTGCTGCACTTGGCGGCAGAAGCTGATAAAACAGCTTTTGCCAGCTTAAAAGCTGCTTTTGAAACAGACAAGCCTACACAAGCCTCAGATACAGGAACTTCTGAAGAACCTGTTAAGGGGTATTTAAGTACCGTTGAAGACGCTTCGTTGTATTTAAGAAAAGAAGTGGCTAAGGCTTTAAAAGGCGAAATAGCGATGGATGCCTATTCAGCACTCCATACTGAGCTTTTAGATATGTTTAGGCAAATGCTTAAGGTTACCCCAAAGTCTGTGGCTCATCCCTTAAACGAAACTAAAGAAATGCTTGAAACGGGACCTAAAGCCGTTGCAGTTTTTGGACAAGTACTTCCTTTACTCGAGAGTATTCCATCGGCAAAAGAATCAAAACTGACAGAGAACCTCTTACCAGCTGTGATGGAGTATTTGAATCAACCAGGGCAAGGTGAGCAATTTATCGCTGCTTGGAATGCCTATAAAGCCTATGTAGAACTTTTACCTAAATCATCTTCGCTTAGTTTTGCCGATCCTGCGCCTACTCACTCTATCGTAGCTTTATTAGATCAAAATCTTGAGGATTCAACCTTAAAATCAAAAGTCTCTGAGGAGCAGAGAGCTTTATTATATAGTTTGAAGGAGTTTTTAGCTCGTTATAAAGAGCCTATAGCAAAACTTTGCGTAGGGCGTGATATAGCTTCTAGAAGTCTTCAAAAAGCAGACGATATTTCACAGCAAATGAAGGCCAATTTATCGGCTGTGGAAGGTATGGAAAGCGATAAGAAAACGGCTTCTCAAAAAGAATTTGTTGACATGCTTGGAACGCTACCAGATCCTTTGAAAACCCTTTATAAAGCCTATGTGCAGTGTGTAGAATCAAGTGCAGCTTGGGCTACCAATTTTGAAGTTGTCGCTACAGAGCTTATGCTTTCGGCTCAACAAAAAAAGAAGGTTTGTGTGAAAGCTGATTGTACAACCGGTGGTATTGATGATTCAACTGTAGTCATGTTGAACAGAAATGGAGACCACTTTGAACCTGTAGTAGATTCTTTGAAGTGGCAAGTATTGACTAATCGGCTGTCTATCAAAGATGCAGAAACCAAGAAACAAGTTGAGCTTTTTCCCTACATTTAAGGTAGGTGTGTTTTAATGGTTAGTAAAAGGGGAAAACTAACTTAAGTTCTATTTAATTAAGATGACGTTGGGGATAGCTGTGTAAGCACTTTTTTTGGAGGTTTTTATGAGTACTAGTGGTTTTGGTGCACTTTCTGCAAGAACTAGAGGAACAGCTACACAAGGAAGTGGGAAACCTGAAGATACGTATAAACAATATTTGGGTGATGATATTAAATATTTAAAATTTAGTTCAGAGGTTTCTTTGTCTGATGCGGGAACGAAACTTAATGCTACAGATCTAGCAGCCTTAAAAGACCGTCTTTTGGGGCTTAAAGTTCCTCCTTTGTTGAAGAAAAAATTTGACTCTTTTTCTGCTTGTGTAACTAAACGACTTGATATTCTTAATACAGCTGAGACAAAAAAAACAAGCTTTGAGACTACCGTGAGGTTTATGAAAAGTGTAGTGGGGCCATGCTTTAAAGATATAAAAGGCGAAGATAAAGGAAGCCTAAGTTTATTAACGGAAGAAAATACAAATATAAAAGAGGCTTCAAAACTATTGGAGTTAGGGGTTGATCCTAGAGGTTTTGTTGCTGTTAAAAATGCTCTTTCTGAAGAGTCGAAGGATGTATCAAAAACGCTTTCTGACCACTATGTAGCAGGGCTAAACAAAAGTGAAGTCCTTATTTTAGAGGCTTTAAATGGTGTTTTAAAGCCAGTTTCAACTTGGTTCATTGTTGATAAAACTACCTTTAACCTTCAACTGACTTCAGCTCCAACGTTTAAAGATGCCGTTGCTTTAAAGAAAGCCATAGCAGAGTTAACCGCTTATGTGGTTAAAAAAGAGAATCCCTTGACCTGTAGGGTGTATGCAAATATGGCCTTGCAGATGATTACACCGCTAGACGCTCAAAGCGACTTGATTCTAAATATCCATTTTCCTACGTATTCCAATGCAGATGGGGCTAATGGGAAGCCTGTGTCATTACTGCAGCAAACTATAGGTGAAGGGGTTCCAAAATTGGTGACTGTCGATGACGCCTTAAAAGGCCATATTGATGCTATAAGCACTGTGGCCGCTATGAAGGCTTTAGACTCAAAGGGAGATTTACCATTAGACCACGCTAAAGAGGCAGTCAAAAACAAATTTGCTGCGTTTAGCACAGAACTTCACACGGCAATTTTAACCCCATTATTGCTTAATACTTATGCAATGGGTTTAGCCACGTTAGGTGATGACTTCAAGCTTACTACTAAGGGTGATATAGACACTCTTTCATATGATCAATTAAGTAAATTGCAAACACTTTATACCGATTTGGTGACTAACAATGTTTCCAACACCATCAAGTTTTATGCCAAGCAAATGCTTGCTCATGTAACAAAACTTATGGGTACTCAGCTTGAGGCTGAGCGCGCGAAAATGTTGGCTGTGGCTAAGTCGAATCAATTTGTACAGGATAGGTTGGCGTTTGATAGTAAATATTCAGGAACGTATCCACTTTGTACTGAAAGTAAAGACCATGGGTATGATCTAAAAACTGTAGATAAATTTTTAAGCGAAGGTGGGGTTCCGGCTGATTTAAAATCTCTTGTATTTGATACCAAAATACCTGCTATTCTCGATGAGCTTGCAACTCTGAACACACAAATTCGACGCTTACAAACAGATTCAAAAGCAAGCCTTACGGCCGTAATCTGTAACCCACAAACAGGCGAAGGAATGAGCGGAACCTTGTTTCAAGGTCTTGTAATCATAAAAGATGATTTAGGCCTTGACTTGGATAAGTCTAAGAAGCCTACTTTACCTGAGCTTCAAAACTTAAAAACGTATTACACTAACTATTCTGTGAAAGAGGGTAACCCTCTTACAATTAGGGTTTATGCCGCTGAGGCCTTAAAACTAATTGAGGTTGAAATTAAGGCAGTTGAAGCCAAAAAAGCTACCGAAGAAGCTGCTTTAAAAGCGGCTCAGTTAGATGGCTTTAGAGCCGTTGTCAATGGTTTAATGGCCAAGGTCTACACCCATACATATGGGGTTCCTCACGATTCGGCCCTGTCTTTGTGTACCGATGATAAATCAGATAATCCAACACTTACCTTCGTGTCTGCTGATGCAGCGATTACCAAGGGTATTATTCCCTCCGAATTTATGCCCCGTTTGACTGACCTAAAAGCAAGTGCTGAACTGAAAGCACCCAATCCATTTGCTGCTCAATATAGTGAGGTCCAATCCAAACTGGATGGTTTGGCTGAAGGTTTGAGGAAGGAGCTGAATGCACTTACACAAGCCTCTTTAGGTCGTTTGAAGGAAAGTAATGCCCCTGAAGAAGTTGAACCCGGAGCAGCGTCTGGCGATGACGAGGAAAATCTCGTCTTTCACTTTGATTCTCCGGATGATGGCATTCTTAGTCCAGATGACGTTCGTGTCGACTTAGCGTCTGGCCCCAGGGTGTTTAAACTTGATTCAAACACTCTTTTACTTGAGCTGTCTGGCGATATTGCCAAAATGACTACAGACTCATTAAAAACGGTTCGAGCTGATTTAGAGAAAAAGATAGCTAATCGTTCTACCTACGGCTATGCGCACCATTTGCTTAAGGTAGAAATTGAAAAACGTGAAGCCATAGACGCTGCAAAACTTAAGGAGACAGAAGCGGTTTCTAAGTTAACAGCGAATGCAAAAGCGGCTGAAGATATTCGAATTATGGCTAAAGTAGATGCATTTTTGGGCTTAGACGGTGATGAAGGCGGTAATCCTGTTCGCTTATTTAAACCCATAGCCAGTGATTCCAAAGATATTCTGGCAGACCTGGTAAAAACACCCGACGAAGATCTTTTGAAAGCGGGAGTTATCCCCGAGCATTTGTTGAAACTTAGTTCTGAATTGGTTACTGTGGACTCTAAAGAAGACGCTATTCTTGCGCTTGCGAAGGCTATTCCTGCAAAAATAAAAGAACAAAGTGACGCAGTAAATGCCGCTGTAAAGGGTGTTTTAGATGGTCCTGAGAAAGGCTTGTTTGCATTTGTAGGTGGCAAAATTGGTCTTAAGGATTTTGCAATTAAGCCAGACATTGCCAACACTAAATCAACAGATGAATTAAAAAAGATTCAGGAACACTTTAAAAAATATGCAGCTGAGAACAAAAATCATCTTACCCTTAGGGTCTACGCCAATAGGGCGGGGGTGCTTATCGAATCTGCCTTACAAGAACGTGAAGCAAGAGAATTTGTGTTAGGGGCTTTGAAACACCCTGTGCGTGATTTGCCCTATTTTACTTGTAAAGATGGAAAAGTTACCGATCCTATTGAATTGCAAAAATCATCTGATTCTAGAGAGTTAGTTACTAAATTTTGGGCAGGGTTTGTATCTAATTTGTTGCAGCCGATGGCTTATGAACAAAAATTTGGTTCTGATGGTAAAGAAAGTAAGTCAGATAAGACAGATCAAAGCTCTATTTTAACCTTGTTGCAAAACAAGTTAACAGCCTATAAAGGCAAAGACGAGATTGGCACAAAAGCAGTCGCTGTTTTAGACGGTGCTTTGAAACTGCTTACCGAGCATTTTGGTGTTCAAAAAACCAAACGTGAAGAAGAAGCCAATAAGCAGTTGATTACTCTTTTGGGTGGCAAATCAAAAGAACAGCAATGGACTATACTGCATGATTGTTACGGAGATCTTGATTTAGATAACCCCGATCGGCAAATTGAAGCTGTGGGTAACCTAATGGCTAAACTTAAACCTGACGATAAATGGATTTTCCAAACCCAAGAGGGCAAAGATGTGGCCATTGCCCGAATGAAACAAATGAAGACCGACTACCAAGCCTTGCAAGAGGCTTTTGCTAAAGTGACTGTTCCTCGTCCTACAGACGAAAACAAAGAGGGAAAAGTGTCGGTGTTTGTTTTAACTGGAACCGAGCTTAAATTGAACTCAGGCTTGGGTTTCCATGTGAGTGACATCTCTGTTTTCCAAGAGGCTTTAGCTGCCTTGCCGAAGTCTGACTTTAGAGGCATTTTAGATAAAGCAAAGCTTTTATTAGAGCATCGAATAGCGTTTTTATCATCAGCAGTTGAAAAAATTCAAGGAATTCTAAACGATGTTAAAGTTGAAGGTATCAAAGAAACCGTTAAAGGTTTGCAAGCCTATTCACTCTCACCCGTTATTAAAGTGTTGAAGGAATTGGAAGCGCTTGATGCAGCCTTTAAGGTTAAGCCTGTGTCTAGTAAGAAAGTCGACTTTGAAAATTCTGAAGATGGTACAGCCTCAACGGAATTTCAACGACGTTGTTTGGGTGAGGCTGTTTTACATAAAGAAGCAGAAGCTGGTCAGAAGGTAAATGACTTTTTACTAGGTTTAAAATTGCCTAAGGGCGAGTCGGTTTTTGTTCTTAAAGAGAGTGGCGTGGCTCTGAATCAAGATGTTCTAGACAAAATTCCCTCTGAAATATCGCAAATGATTAGGCTTTTAAAAGAGGCTAGCCCTAATACGGTTACTGTTCAAAAGGATGATAAACTTGAAAAAAAACCAAGCAAAACAGAAGAGCTTATCGATAAGTTTTTAAATAGTGGCGTGAAGCTGCTTGCTCAGCAACATACTGCTATGACAAGTAGGGTCTTGCATGGTTTAACAATATCGACTGAATCAAAGAAAGATATCCCCGTTTTTAGCCCATCTAAAAATGATCACGCAGCTACAATCTCAAATAAGATACCTGATTTTGTCGTGAACCCAGATTGCACCTTGAACGACACTCATATTCAAGAGCTAGTCACGCGAATAGACAATGACTTATTTAAGGATGTTCAGTGTGACATGACAACTGTTGAGAAAGCTAAGGCAGTACTTTTAGCTAAGAGAACGTCGACGGCTTTTGTTTCTTCAGCCCCATCTTCTGCACCTTCAAAAAAAACAGAATCCAAAGAAACCGCAGACCCAAGAGATACCTACAACAAAGATAACCCCATTTACGAAGGGTTAAAAGCCAATTATTTTTCCAAAAACGATTTGGATCTAACTGGGAATGCCAATTCGAAATTTGTTAAAAACATGTTGGCCTTAAAAGGTAAGGATAACAAACCGTTGTTTAAACAAGGAACTTCATCGTGGACGGCTGGGTATGAAACAGAATCGACAGATTATGAGCTTTGCAAGCAGCTTCATAGTGCTTTAAGTGCTGCAACGGATTTTGTTTCAGGTTTAACAGGAAGCGATGTTGACGTTTCATTAAAATTATTTACTTTACTTGGACAAATGGCTCAAAAATTCAAGCCCTCAGCCCCCTTATCTGCTCCAAAACCAGAATCTAAAATCGCTTTTAGCGCCACCAAGTTGGATGCCGTTGTTGATTTTCTTGCAAAAAGTGGAAAGTTATCTCAAACAGAAAAAGTTTTTAAAAACGTTACTTCAGATTTTAAAACTTTAGCAACGTCTTTCTTAAGTGTGACTATTAACGGAAAAATGGTATTTTCCCAAAAATCAATAAAATTTGTTGAAGAAAAAATTGTAGAGGATCTTCAATTAGCCAAAACGAGCTTTGATACTGATGAAGAAAAACAAAGATTGGCGGCTATTAAACAGGCCTTGATAACAATCAGTGACACGATGGGACCAAGATCCGGATTTGGTGGGTATAAACTGCGTAAAGACTTGGTTGAAAGAGCCATTACGTTGTTAGGTGGGCGTTAAGATGGTATGATAATTTATCATACCATATTGAATTGAGGACTGTATGAGTACAACTAAAATTGCCATTACTGTAGATGATAATTTGGTTCACCAAGTGGATGAGTTGGTGAAAGAAAAGATATTTGCAAACCGCTCTAAGGCTTTTCAAGTGGCTATTTTTGAAAAATTATCGCATTTGCACCATACACGTTTGGCCCAAGAATGTTTAAAGCTTGATAAAGCCCAAGAGCAGGCTTTGGCTGATGAAGGCTTGGCAGAAGATTTGGCACAATGGCCCGACTACTAAGGGGGGACATTGTTTGGGCTAACCTAGACCCTAGCTTGGGTTCAGAGCAGAAAGGGCTTCGGCCAGTTCTTATACTTAGTCATGACATTTTTAATGAGAGATCGGGTACGGTTATTGCGGTTGCAATTACTAGCCAGCCTCCTAAAGCGCACTTTCCATTAACTTTTGAGTTGCCAGAAAAGCTGCTGCCCAAAAAATCGTGGGTAAAAATAAGCCAGATTCGAATTTTATCCACTCAACGTTTAAGCAAAAAAATCGCCCACGTTTCAGTAGAAATACTGAGTAAAATATGCGAAGGACTCAATGAAATAGTGGGCTAGTCTACCTCAACCACTCCATGGCCTCGCTTAAAAAAAACTCGTCAAGAGGGATGCCGGTGCTGCCGATCAGCAAGGTTTTGGCGTCGGGGTACTTGGCCTTAAAGGCTTTTAACTTCAAGTGCCCATATGTCTTGACCGTGTTGAATCACAAAATCAAATTCAAAAATTACTCAATCACCACTTTATTGTTTCGATTCGTGCTCAATTTTGGTGGCTTCGTACACCACTTGATGCCGTTGAGCCATCTCAATCGACGAATAACTGTGTGCCCTCATAAGGGCTTGGTGCGATTTTTCTTGGTACAGTCCATTATCGGTTAGTAATTGCAGCAAAGCTCCGCTAAAGGCGCTTACGTCGTCGTTTACCAAAAACCCGCCTACTTGTTCAGGTGTTAAAATATCTTTTACACCTAGGGCATTTAAACACACCGTGGGTTTTCCCATCAGCAAGCCTTCAATTAGGCTAAGGCCTTGGGTTTCGGTTTTAGAAGGAAACGCAATTACATCCGCTGCTCGGTACGCCACATACACCTCTTCGTGGGGTACATAACCGGTAAACACAACGCTGTCGCTTAATTTTTTTTGTAAAATGAGGTCTTGCATGCTTTCTTTTTCGGGGCCATCGCCCACAATTAGCAATGTTAGGTTGCTGTAATTTTGCTTTACTTTTTCAAACGCTTCTAGCAAAAAATATACATTTTTTTCAGTGCCCAATCGGCCCACAAACACCAACACTTTGTTGTGTTGGGGTAATTTCCATTTTTCTTTAAAGGCTTCTACTTGCAATGCCGTGGGGGTGGGCGGAAACACAATTCCTGTAGGAATAATCGAAATGGGTGAACTTACGCCGTATTCAAGTAGCTTAGAGTACATTTGTTTTGAAGGCACTATGATGTGTTCGCAACGGTTACAAAACTTTTTAGATAACAAGCGTTCTGAAACTAGTTTTCTAAGCCGTTTAGGCACCAACGGAAAATAGTGTAAATATTCTTCCCAAAAGGTGTGATACGTGTGTACCACGGGGATATCGTGTTTCCAGGCTAAATACAGTCCCAAATGTCCCATTAAAAAGGGGGTTTGAATATGAATAATGTCGATATTGAGGTCTTTAAAGTTTTGCAGTTTTCTAGAAAGAGGAGAGGTAATGCGATGTTCGGTTTGAAATGGAAAAGGCATTGAACGAAATCGCCAAATACTGGCGTTTGAATGTTGGTCTTCAGAGGTTTTAGGACACATGATCACGGTTTTATGGCCATGCTTATTGAGTTCATGAACAAGGGTGTTGGTGCTAGTAACCACTCCATTGATCTGGGGTTCGTAGGTATCGGTGAAAAGGGCGATGTTTAAATGGCGCGTGGGCGTTATGGGTTTCATTCGGTGTTCTAGTGTAGCGGGTTGTGTTTGTTTTGTTAATTGGGTACCATAGTGGGCCATATGAGTACAAAAATAAATGTTAATGTAATCGCCGAAAACTTTATTGGTCAGGCCAATGGGGTGTATACCGCTTTTTTAGAAACCGTTGAAGGACTTAAACAACGCCCTGATTTAAATGTGAGTGTCAATGGGTCTTGGAAAAACGCCGATTGTGTTCATGCCCATTCGATTGGCATGGGGTATTTATTGCAAACGCTTCGATATAAGAAAAAATGTATTGTAACGGCGCACGTGGTGCCCGATTCGTTTATGGGTAGTTTGGTGTTTAGTGAGTGGTGGAGGCCCATTGCCAAGTGGTATTTACGGCTTTGTTTTAACCGTGCTTCTTTGGTAATTGCTGTATCGCCTACCGTTAAGGTTGAGCTTGAAAAAATCGGAGTAACAACGCCTATTCATGTGTTGTGTAACGCAGTAAATCGCAGTAAGTTTAAGCCTGATTTTGAAACCCGTATTGCACTTCGTACTCGGTATAAACTTCAGCAAAGTGATTTTGTGGTGGTGTGTGTGGGGCAGGTTCAGCCTCGTAAAGGTATTTATGATTTTTTAGAAACGGCTCGCAAGTTGCCTCAGGTACAGTTTGTGTGGGTTGGGGGACGTCCTTTTGGTCGATTGACTGCTGATTACGAAAAGTTAAGCAAAGCGGTTGAAAATGCCCCCTCTAATGTGTTGTTTACGGGGATTGTCGATTTTAACGACATGCCTGGCTATTATGCCATGGCAGATGTGTTTTTTATGCCTTCGTACCAAGAAAACTTTGCCTTTGCTACCATTGAGGCCAGTTCTGTTCGGTTGCCTTTGGTATTGCGTGATAACCCCGAGTATCCCGACACCTTGTTTACCCACTACCTTAAAGGTAAAACCGCCGATGACTTTGCCAAGGTGATTCATCAATTGCATACCGATCAAGCGTATTTTTCCCAATGGCAAACCCAATCAGATTCGTTGGCTTCTAAGTATCAATTAACAGCCCATGTTGATCAATTGGTAGCCTTTTATAAATCACGGTTAAAATAGGGTTGACATACGCTCAAAATATCTGTACTTTTAGTGCAGTTTCCTAAGTAAAAAGCTATTTAAAAAGTAAAAAAAGGGTTTTACAAAAATTTTAAGGAAAGGATTGGAGTTGCCCTTTATGTCTGTTTTGTCTGTAACGCCTTTAAAATTAAGACCCTCTTACCCCAGCACTCCACTCACCCCATCTACCCCTTCTAAGGTTGTTATACCCACTGTTGTCACTGGTATTACCGATACTCAATCTGCTTTTACTCAGTTGTCTTCTATTGCTCAAGAGTCTACAGCTTCTTCGTGTAAGCCATTAGGCACCCTTTCAGTTAGTGCATATCGTCCTTCGTTTATGGATGTAGCTTCAAAAGCTCGTGCAGAAGGTAAGCGTGTAGTTTATGTTTTTCAAGATCTATCGGGTAGGGTCAGTCAAAAAACAAAAGAACAGGCTATGCCTCGTATTCATGCCCAGTTGAGTCGTAATGAAACAGCGTCTAATGCGGTATTGTCGTTGGTGGGTAAGGTAGAGAATCAAGCCACTGCTTTGGGTCAATCGGATAAAGCTGCCGTTGTAAAACTTATTTTGCGAGACATTGTCGAGCGTGATGTAAAAAATGAAGGTTCTGTCTTGGTGACTCGGTATTTAAAATCGGTGGATGCTTCTGAGCGTCTTGACCGCATTCGCGCTATTAATGAAATTTTACGAGAGGTGAAGCTCCCTCTTCTTTCTGAAGTGGTTTCTTTGGATGATGATGTAGACATGATCGATGGGCGAGTTCCATCTAGACGAGGCCTTGGGTCTTCAGTTGAGCGTAGAGCGGTGTCTTTTTCTCCTAGTGTTAGGATTGCGGGTTCAGAGTCTAAATTACCCTTAACTGATTTGAGCAGTGTTTCTAGGCAACTAAGCTTTGGGGATGACGATGTTGCTGAACCGGCTCCGGTAAAATCGGCTATGAAGAAAACTCGAGATGCGTCATCGCAGGCTAGTGTTCCTATGCCATTAGTGGCAGAGCTAAAAGTTCCTCAACCCTCTGCCCGCAAGAACTTGGGTGGTTTGTTTGAAAAAGCGGCTAAGCTTGAACAAGATGTTGTTAGGCTTACTTCAGAAAATGAAAAGTTAAAAAGAGATTTGGAAGTCGTTGCAAGGCCCAAGGTGCTTAGTTCTGATTCAGTGGCTAAGGCCTCTGTTCAGCCTAAAGAAGATGTTGAAAAACTTAAACAAGATTTAGACCATGCTACGGCTCAGTTTCAGAGATTGCGTACTCGATACGAAGCTCAGAAAGCACGCCTTGCTGAAAAAGAAACCGCCACATCGGATATCCAAAGTGGCTCTTCAAAAGATGTTTCCGTTTTGCGTGCCCAGCTTAAGAAACAAGCCCAGCAAATTAAGCAGTTAAAACAGCTTATTCAAGCTTATGCTGATCAAAATAAAGCACAAAAAGACCAGTTGAAGCCCCAAACCCCTGAGCGGGTTTTGTCTGAAATTGCAGCTCCTCTTTTAGAGGCGTTTAAAGCATCTTCTTCAGTGGTAGTAGGTGACGTTTCTACTCAACAAGATGACGTTTCTGATCCTCGTGCAGTGCTCAGCCCTATTTTTAAACAGGTCACTCAACAGTGGTTGGCTGAACAACAGCAAACACCGGTTTAGGTAGTTCAGTTTCTTCTTTTAAAAAGGGTTCTTAAAGGGTTTTCAATAAAAAGGGTTTTTTTATATAGAGCAGCCTTTCGTGGGTTGTTTATTTTATTTTTAGGAGAAAATACATGATTATACTTAAGAAGTATACCGCTTTGACTAATAGCCAAGACGATACAGATCTTTTTTTAAGCCAACAAAGAAAAGAATTAGAGGGATCTAAAGTAGATGCTTTGAAAAAAACAGAGAGTGGTCGCTTGGTATTTGAACGAAATGCATTTATTACCGCTTTGGGCGAATTAATTCGGCAAGCCTTAACACTGGGGGCTCAGCAAGGCGGGCGTCGTTACAATACATTAATCCCTGAATCAAAAGAAGACTCAACGTTAGCTTCCGAACTTAAGTCTACCAAAGCCCAATTAGCCACTTTGCAACAAACCTTAAAAGAACTTCAAGAGAATCCCGATGTGTTTGATCAAAAAACTATTCAAGAGAAAGAGCGATTGCTTAAAGAGGCCCAAGAGGCTTTAAAAAAATCGGAGGAGAGTAAGGCCGCTTTACAAAAAGACATTGAATTAGCTCAAAAACAAGTTGACGAAGTGAATGGTAAATATTCTCAGATCAAAGATCAGTTGGCAAAACAACAGCAAGAGATGCAGGGTCTTACAGCTGAATATTCAAAACAACGTATGCAATTAGAGTCTAATGCTCAACGGTCTAGGGCTATTGTTGAAAGAGAAGCGGCTATTGAAAAGGAAAAGGGACTGCTTAAACAAGGTATGAACCCGCTTCAGGGTAAAACAGACAGTGAATCGCAACAAAAACTGGCTCAGTTGCAAGAGTCTTACACAAAGCTTCGCGAAGAGACTTCGCGTTTGGCCAAAGAGAAAGAGGCCTTGGCTCTAGCCAATAAAACGGCAGAAGCTGAAAAACGAAAGCTTAAAGAAACATTGCAACAGCAAGATCAGTCACAAAAAGCCCTTGAAAAACAATTAATGGGGTTAAGAAGTGAGCGAATCAAAGCTGAAGACGTTCTTTCACAAAAACAAGGCGACCAATTCACTGCGGCTTTAGATTCGTCTCAGGCTCTGGTTCAAGGTGTTACCTTAAGTTTATTGGGTGGGGATTCTAAACTTTCAGGAAAAGAACAGTTGAGCGTTAAACAAAAGGAGATAGACGACTTAAAAGCGGCTTCTCAAGAAAAGCTTCGAGGGCTTCAACAGAAATTGGGCGCCTACACAGCACAAATCGAAGAAATGACGGATCAAGCGAAGGCTTACGAGGGTTTTAACCAACAACAGAAAGCCCTTGAACAGCAATTGGATGCTTTGAAAAAAGAAAGAGCTGAATTGGAAGCCAAAGCCAAAAAAGTTCCTCCGTTAGAACAAGAAGTGAGCGAGTTAAGACGCAAGCTTGAGCAAGCCAAAACTGATAACAATACTACTTTAGAAACAACCCTTGCTCAGACATTGAAAGTTAAAGAACAAGAACTAGAAAGCGTGTCAAGGGAGGCTGCCAAAGCTAAAGAGGCATTGAAAGTCAATAACCAAAAGGCAGAAGCTGTACAAAAAGAACAGGCTGCATTGGATCAGGCGGTAGACGGCAAGGGCTTGACAGAATATCATCAGCAGGTAAAAGAGTTAGCGGCCACCCAAGCTGAAATTGTAAAAACAACTGCTCAGCTGGTAACGGCCGATCAAGTTAGTCAAGCCTTGGTTGAAGCGTCAAAGAGTGAAGAGGGACGTTCGAAGCAAACTGAGGTACTAGAATCGGCTAAAGCAGGGGTTTTAAAACAAAAAGAGGCGTTGGTAACACTGTTGACAAGCTCTTTAGATTCGAAGCTAGATGAGACTGCAAAGCAAACGGTTATTGCAAAGGCCACCCAAGGGTTTGATGACCAATTAAAAGCGCTTGAAGAAAAATATAGAGGGCAGGTAAATCAGCTTAAAGTGTTATTAATTAAAAAAGGTGAGCGTATTGCCGAATTAACGGCCTTGGTTACCGAGTTGCAAGAGCAATTGGCGGGTAAACAAGTTATGGCTCAAGCCTTTACACAACAAAGCTTGGGTGGATTAGGTGTAGAGCCTAGTGTCTCCATTGAATCGTCTGGTGGCTTGGATATGAATGCGTTGTCAGCTCAGCTTTTAAATGGATTTATGAGAGCTTTGGGGCAATAGGAGAATAACATGTCATCTGGCTTTCAATTTACCCCTAGCCCGCCGCCTAGGGGGAGTTCCCAGGTTCAACGCTTAAGTGCTGAACAAAAAAAATCGGGAGGCTCTTCTAAAAAAAAGGTAGATTCAAGAGGGTCTTCAAAAAAGGCCCAATCCCCTTATCTGGCGGCTCCATATTTAATGGGTTCGCCAACGGGGCAGCCAAAGATTTTAGCCTTTTCTCCTTCTCCACAGAAGAACCAAGGTCTTAAAACCCCTGAACAACGTGTTAAACCTCAAGATGCCTTTGCCTTAACTCCTTCACCTGATAAACAGGGATTAAGCCAACAGCTGTCCTTAACTGAAAACAAGCAGGTTAAACCCTGTACACCTCTTAACGAAACCAAAGAGCGACTTGTTTTGCCTAAGCTTGTTTCATCGCCTTCACCCAAAAACACTCGAGTTCATAGTAGTTTTTCTCAAGCACAGGTGCTGTATTCAGCTCAAAAACCCAGTAGGGTATCGCCTAAAACCTCAGGGTCTCCTTTAAAAGACGAGGGGTTGCAAGAAGTGAACCATTTTTTAAAGGCAGTTGTTCCTGAGCATGCTGATTTGTTTATTAAAAATTTAAAGTCGGTGCTTCGTGCTGTAGAATCTCAAAATTCAAGTTTGGTAAAGAGTACCTTAGCTCCTTTATTTAAAATGGGGTTTGGAGGAGCCTTAAAAAATCAACAATTATTTTTAAACCTTATTCAAACTTATTTTAATAAAGAGTTTATCGATAAGCTCATTTACTTTTTACCTGAGCCTAAGCCTGCTCCAAAAGATGTAATGAGTCGTTTTCAAAAGGATCCCCACGCGGCTATGGCGTATTATTTTGGTCAAATTAGCCAACGTATTGGTACTTATTACACCGATCGTACTCAAGACCGAGGGCAAGTTAGATTATCCAGCTTAGAAACCCCCCTCAAAACTCAATCCAACACCAATGGGTTCGCTACGGCCAGAAAAGCCCCTCTAACTGTTACCAAGAGCCAACTTGTAAAAGAAAGCAAAGACCCCAAAGACACTCAAGATCTACAACTTGCTAAAGTGGCTGTTAAAAAAGCCGAAACGGTACATCAAGAAGAACAGATGACTCAAGCGCTAATGGATTTGCTTAAACAACGAGAAGCCGTCTATAAAAAAGCAATGGCTGAAAGTAGCACCGATACGGGTGGGTTTTAATGCTTAGTAAACACCTTGCTTCGGGTAACGTTGTATCTTACGATCAACTGCTTTATGAAGGCACTGGCTTAAGGCTTACCCCTTCATTTAACCGGTTGTATGCCACCCTAGCGAAGGTTTTTGACGTGTCGAAACCTGGGTCTTCTGTTTTTTTTAAGGATTTAGACGCTGTAAGAACGTTTAATGCGTCTTTATGCGCGGTATTGGTACAGACGTATGGTACCCAAGATTCTGAGTTAAAGAAGGCTTTGGAAGGTCTTCAAGTCCAGAGCCAACAGCTGAAAAAAAACGAAGGGTCCACGCTCAAAGACCATGCATTTGCAGAGCGTGAGGCTATTTGGGGCCAGCAATTGCTGCAAACAGCCACCATTCTAATCGTTGCGAATCAACTGCATAAAACGCAAGATGTGTCGGCTATAAAAGACGCTGTGCTTAAGGCCAAAGAACCTGTAAAGGACATTAAAAATTTAGACGGTATTTTTGGTTTTTTAACCACTCAAGTGACCCAAAGTATGGCTCAAGCTGCTCAGCAAAAAAAGAAAGAAACCTCTGTTGAAGAGATTGTTTTAGACCCGGGCACCCCCGATGCGCCTTTAGCACCCGAAGCTCCTTGTGCACCAGATGCCCCTGATGCTCCATCAGATCCTCCGCTGGCTCCCAGTGCGCCAACGGCACCCGCTTTTGAGGGTGGTGTAGAAGAAAGTAAACAGCCACAAAAAGCCGTTTCTTTTAATGAGTTGGCCTTTCGTAATCAGTACAAAGAAAAAAATCCAAATGCGACCATGAAGGAGATTAATGACGCTGTAAGAGCTGAAAAAGAGGCTCTTAAAAAACAGCAAAATGCTGAAAAACCTTTGTTTGATGTAAAGGCCTATTTTCCAAAACCGATTTTACATACTTTACCTCAGCCTTCTGAGTTAAGTTCGCTTTCATCGTGTTTGGTGTACCTTCAGAAAAGTGAATTTGAAGACGCTGATGAGAATGCCAGACATAGCCGCTTTTTGGGCACATTAGGGGCACAAGCTCCCTCTGTTCAATCGGCTTTAATAGCCTGGTCTGTGCTAAGTGTTGATAACTTAGCTACCTTGTTACAGGGAGCTTCTAAAGTGAATGCCCCATTGAGTTCTTTTTTAGGTGTTTTTTTGCGTGTAGACTCCTCTCCTGAGATATTTTTAAAGCGGTTAACCCAGGTTTTTGAAGTCTGTTTGAGGGTTGAAACACCCAAGCAAGTGGTGGCTAAGGTGTTGAAGGCGTTTTCAGATAACGTATTTACGCCTTTGTATGCTAACGAGCCTAAAAATGACACGTTGCTTGTGTTTCAAAAGCAATTAAAACAGACATTTACAAAGGAGCTTTTATCGTTTGAATCGGTTTTAAGTGATTTTTCTTGGAAAGACAGCAAGCCTCTGGCTACCTTTTTAGGTATAAAAATGGAAGAGAAATCCAAACAGGCAGACTCGTCTGGTTTTGTGGTATCCGACAGCAAAGAGTTTCAAAAAGAATATGCCCCGATGCTTAGAAGTGTGGATCTGATGGTTAAACAAACCTATGGCCCCGAGCTGGAAGCGTTTCGATTGGCCGATAAGCTAAGAGCGGATTACAAAACACTAGTAGGTGTTGAATCAAAAGAAGACGTGCTTGTTCCTAGCTCATTTAAAGAATTTGAGCTTAAAGCAAAGATGCTTGAAGGCTTTGAAGAAAATTTACGTTTGTTCTCTAGGCTCGAAGCCAAAGCCAAGGCACATCGTTTTGAGAAGGCCGCAGCTAAATTACCCAAAGGGGATTTGCTTGAAAAGCAGAAAGAGCAACTAAAAACTGAAATAGAGGAACAAGATTTATTTGCTGAAGACTCTGTCGCTTTTTATGCCGAGGTGGACGGGTTCAAAAAACGGGCTGTTTTGTCCAAAATAACGGTAAAAATGTTTCCTTCAGACAGTAAACTGCAAACAGACTTTGTAGTCTTAAATAAAGTGATGTTGATAGAAACTTTTGTGAACGGGTTTTATGAGTCCTCAGGAAAACCTTTCCCCGACATGTTTGTAACCAATGAATTAGCTCGGTCTATGATGGCAACTGTTTTTCAATTAAAAGAGAGCAAAGAACCTCAAACATTATCTGATTCAGTTTGGGAACCTGTGGTAACGAGGGTGAATGGGGTGATGGCCGATTCGCGTGTTTCAGTAGACATTAAACAATCTCTTATTCAGTTGTTTTGTTTTTCTGAAAACCCTTTGACCCTTTGCTTTGAAAACCTAAACGAAAGCCATGCCTTAGACTTGGTTTTATCAGATCCTAAAGCTGCTGCTTTGATAACGGGTAGCAAGGTATTTGAAAAACAGAGAGATAGCTTTGATGCGACCCGATTTTCGCATGCTATGCGCCAAAGAACTGTTACGGATATGCAGGGTCAGCCGGCCTTTAAAGAGTTAGATTTTTTACAAAAAGTGACTACTTTATTGAAAAGTAAGTATGATTTTTTACCTCACTTAAGCTTTATTCCGGTTAAAACTTCCGAACACAAAATGGAAGATCAGTTGACCCAAGTTGTACTGTCTAATATGGCGGGGTATTATCGACCGGTTACCCTGGCTCAGTGTCTTGATTTTTTAAGTATGACTTTAGTGCCTCTTAAGTCTGATAAAAATTCAGAGCAAAAAAGTACTGAGGTTGATCCCAACTTAAGTGCAGCACTTAAGTTGCTTCAAGAAACCTTTAAAACCTATCTTTTTACCTGTTTAGCTAATAGCAAACATGCCGTAACACGGATTGTGTTGGGTAACGAAACACTGAGTGCAGATCAGTATAAGTTCTTTTTTAATCTTATGGCCTCTTCTCTTCACGAATACCCATACGATGCTGTGCATTTATCGATTATGGCTGATCATAAACTAGTTACTGCAGTCAAACGTAGCAAACACTTAGATACGAAAGTTAAAAAAGAAATTCTCGGCGAGTAAAAAGTTTCAATAAACCGACTTTGGGAATAACTCCTAACAAGGAGTTAGGGTATGAATGTAAAATTTAAACACTTTGTAAAAATCGCATGTGCACAATAAAAAATTAAATTCAAAAGGGTCTTTTGTTTGGTCTGGAAAACGAACTCCAAAAGAAGTGGGGGCAGTATAATTTACTTAAAACGGTGGGGTTACTTTGGTACCAACTCACCTTCGATATATTGGTGAATTAAGCTAGAAATGAGTGTTTGGTAGGGCAGCCCTTTTTCGAAGGCCTTCTTTTGCATTTCTTTATAATCATGTTCATAAAGACGAATAGTGATACGTCGGTTTTTATGGGTGGTTTTTTTGGCTAAATCTTTAACTTTTTTAAGTTCGGCAGCTGTCGGGGTTCGGGTTTTTAATTGACCTGAATCATAGGCATCCAATAGTTCTTTTTCATCTTTTAAAAGTTTCATTTTAAAGACCTCCTTTTTTGTGTTTTTCTTCTAAATAATCTTTGGTAGCTTTCCTACTTGGAATAATTGTTTTTAATATAATTTCTTCCTCAATTGTTTCATAGGGTACCAAATACACATAATTTTCTATAACTACGAAATAAATTGACTGATTGGGATATTTTTCTTGATTAGGATGTCGAGCTATTTTCCATAGGTCGCCTTCAGCTAAATGAAAAATAACTTTTTCAAATGAAATGTTACGCTCTCTTTTTAGGAGTTCATTTTTATTGGCGTCCCATTCGTATCTTTTTATTTCAGTCATTCTATTTATTGTACATCTATTACATGTACATATCAATGTTTTAAGTGAGCAGATTACTCAAAACCCAAATATGCCGAATTTGTAACAATAATGAAGGGGTTACTTTCAGACTCTGGTTTTTTTGAGATGCAGCAAACCTCAACCGCCCCTGAACGTTATGTTGTTGAAAATTCTTCCAATTTTGCCGAATCTAAAACGCCTTCAAATAAATTTCAGGTGAGTCCTTTTTCAGTAGATTCTAAGCAACAACCTTTTGAGCTGGCCAATACCTTAACTCGTCAAGAAATGTTGCTTTTAAATGAAGACAAAAGTAAACCTGATGCTCGCGAAGCCTTAAAAGCTGCACTAAACCAAGCTCAAGCTTCAAAAAATAACCCAGGTATATTTTCACTTTCTACCGTTCTTGATTCAAAAAACGAATGGGGTCAAACCCGTGTGTATACGTTTATGCCAAAAGCCCAAGGCGATTTAAAGGGATATTCTTCAAAATTAGTAGAGCCGTTAGGAAAAGAATCTAAAGAGAGAGATAGTGTTTTGGATACACTTGTTACACTCAACCTGATCCATCCAAAAGGATGAGTTTAGAGGAAGCTTTAAAAACCTTTCATCCATAATTCGTCATTTTTTCATAAAAAATATAATAACTTACTTGACATTTTTTTGTTGGGTATGATCTTCTGTTTGGTCTATGAAAAAGGTTGTTACGCTATCTCTTCAAGAAACGGTTACTCAGACTGTTCAGGGAAATTGTTTGGGGGATCTTAACTATTTTCTTATTTTTGGTGCGGCTCCTGTTTCTAAAAAAGAAAAAGGGATTGCGGAAGGCTATCAAAAAAAATTTGAAGAAAATTTTAAAAAAGGAGTAAATACCGTTTTTTTGCACGAAATCAATTCTGGAAAAAAGTTGATGGCAATGAGCGGATTTTCTTGCACAGAGTCTTTTTTTAAATCTGTTTGTGAGCCTGTTCTTACTGATAGCCTTAAGACTATGGACCCTAAGAAACCTGTTGTTTTTTGTTTAGATCCAAAGTCAAAAGACAACGCGGGGCATGTGTTTTGTGCCATGCTTAGTTCAAGTGAGACTGATAGGTTTACGACTCTTTATGATCCACGTACAAAAGAGGCTTTGCCGGAAACCTTACAGGATGATTTTGTAACTATTGTTGCCCATCGGTTGTGGGATCATTTAAAGGCAGGCGACTTTAAAGATAGGGAAATACGGTGGTATCAATATTCTTATCCTCCACGAGATCCTTTTAAGGGAGGATGTTTTAGTGGTTGTGAAATTTTTTAAATTTAAGGTTTTAATTTTCAGATAACTGTGAATAATCCTTCTTACAGGAGGATAAACCATGAGCAATTCGATAGGTTCAACGTTTGGTGCTAATTTATCCGTTAAAAGTGAACGTGTTGATACAAAAACAACCTGTGCAACAGCCTTCAAGCGCTTTGAAAAAGGTGATTTAAGCAAAGACGAATTTAGGCAGTTTGTAAAAAATCTAGTAGAAAATAAAGTGGCAAATACAAAAACGGGTAAAACTATAGAATCGGCGGCTAAAAAATTGTTAGACGTTGTGAACTCGGATTACTCAAAATCTAATTCTGAATCTAAACAAAAGTTTGCTCAAGAAATGAAAAGTATTTTAAGCGGTAAAGATTTGTTTAAAACAGTTTCCACCAAAGCCCCTGAACGAAATATGCAAGAAACAAAAATGGATAGGCTTCAGTTTTCTGACCTTCATATTCATAGGGTCTCTGTTTCAGAAACCAAAGAAACTAAAAAACCTACTTTTGATCACATGCTGTCACATTCTAAAATGAAGGCAGCTTTTGAAGTTTATAGCAGGGACACAGAGTTTTCGCCTGAAAATATGGCATTTTACAACGCTGTAAACCGCTATTTACAAAATCCTGATTTTGAATCAGGGGTGAAACTGTATAAGCAGTTTATTGAACCCCATAAAGGCAGCAGTTTTTTGGCTCAAAACGAAGGCGATAAAATGGAAGTGAATGTGCCAAGTGCAACTCAAGACTTGGTAAAAAAAGCCATAGCCAATACCAGTGCCGATGAGCTAAAAACAGCTTTAATGAAAGCCCAAGACGATATTCGGCGTATGATGGTGAATGATTCGTTTAAAAGGTTTTGTGATCAGCCAAAATTATGGCAAAATCTATAAACTTATTTGCCCACACAAAACCGCGAAAAAATACCATCCAAAACACGTTCATGCAGGGCATCTCCTGTTAATTCACTTAAAGCAGAAACCACCTGTTTTAGGTCGATAGTAAACATGTCATCTTCAAGTCCTTGATCTAGGGCTTTTAAAAGGTCGTTTAGGGCTAAAGAGGCTGTGTTTAGGCAATGCAGTTGTCTTACATTGCAAATAATGTCGGTTTGGTTTGAGGCTTTATTGCTAAAAAATGTTACTAAAGACTCTTTAAAGGCCTCTAGGCCTATTTTTGTTTGGGTAGATATATAGAGGGTGCCTGATGTTTTTAAAGTAGGTAATTGGGGCATTTTTGATGGGCAGTCTGTTTTGTTGGCTAATACAAAAATAGGCTTTTTTAGGGCACTAAGGGTGTTTAAAATGCTTTGGTCTTCTGTATCAAATTCTCTTGAGGTATCTAGTACCCAGACGATGGCATCAGTTTGGTTTAATAAATCAGCTACCTTTTGAATGCCCATATGTTCTATGGTATCGGTGGCTTTTCGTAAGCCGGCGGTATCCATCAGTCTAAACAAAAGCCCTCCTAGTTCCCAGTCGGCATCAATAAAGTCGCGGGTGGTACCCGCTTCGGCACTCACAAGGGCTCTATCTTCCCCTAAAAGGGCGTTTAATAACGACGATTTACCTACATTAGGTTTGCCTACAATAAGCAGCTTAATGCCTCCGCTAATGTGTTTTCCGTAGTCTTGGGTGTTAATGAGTTGGGTAATATCGGTTAAGCAGTGGGTTAGGGTAGTCTTAAATTCGGTTCGATTAATAGGGTCTATTTCATCAGGAAAATTAATCGAGCCTTCGATGTGTTCTAGGGCTTCTAAAAGTGGGGTTTTTAGTCCTTCAATATGCTTGAATAACTGTCCCTGTAGCTGAGATAAGGCTACGTGTTGTGCGGCTTGGGTTTTGCAGTCGATCAGGTCAATTACCGCTTCGGCTTTGGTAAGGTCTATTTTGCCGTTTAAAAAAGCACGTTTGGTAAAGTCCCCGGGGCCTGCAAGTTCAACCCCTAGTTCAAGTAACACATTTAAAATGCTTTTTAAAACCAAAGGGTTGCTGTGTACTTGCAGTTCCGCTACATCTTCACCCGTGTACGAGTGAGGTCCTTTAAAATAAAGCACTAAACCTTCATCTAGAACGTGTTGAGATTTAGGGTTAATTAGGTTTGAAAAGTAGGCAAAACGAGGTTTTAGGGTGGGGCGGGCCTTCGACATGATTTGTTTCAGTACGGTTTGTACCAAAGGCCCTGATACACGAATTACACCTACGCCGGCCCGCCCCATAGGCGTGGCAATGGCGGCAATGGTGCTGTGCTTTACTTCAACGTTCAATTAGCCGTTTTTGCGTTCAAGCACAATGTGACGATAATGACCTTCACCCATGCTAAAACTGCGAATACGTTTGTGGTTTTGAAACAAGTTATGTACAAAACGTCTATCGTCGGGGCCCATAGGTTTAAGTTCCATTCGTTTGGCTTCTTGCAGCACAATTTTTGCCGCTTTAAACGCTTGCGCTTTTAAAATGTTTTCTTTGGTTTTTCGGTATTCACCTGAGTCGATAACCACCCTAATTGAAAGCCCATAGGCTTTAAATACAAAGGCTTTTAACAAGGTTTGAAATGCGTCTAAGGTAGCTCCTTCTTTGCCTATTACTCGGCCGGCATCTGCTGAATTACTAATGTCTAAATGCAGAGTTGTTCCACTTTTTTTAACAAAAGTTACAGCCCCATCAAGCTGAGAAACTGATAAGATTTGACTTAACTTTGATATACAATATTCGATTATTTCCTCTGAGATAGGTGAGGGCTGAGGGGCTTCTTCGGCTATTTCAAAAACATCAAGCATTTCACTGTGCTGAGCTTCTTCTTTTTCCTTTGACAAAGCATAGTCCCGTTGATTGGCCTCTTCTTGTGTAAATGTGGGTGTTGAACGAGTAAGTGATTTGAAAAAATTGAAAAAACCTTTTTTTTCTGCCATGGGTGTGCTCCTTTACTTTACTGTGATGGTTTGCGGTTCTGTAGAGTCATCGTGCTTTTTCATAATATAAAGCTGCTGAAGGGTGGTTAGTAGCTGAGAAAAAGCCCAGTACAAAACCACTCCAGCAGGCATTTTCCATGAAATAAACACCATTAAAAAAGGCATAAACATAAACATAGCAGCCTGTTTTTTATCGGTAATAAACAGTTTTTGGGACCAAAAAGTTAGTACACCAATAGCAATAGGTAAAATAAACGTATTATCGTGTAGGGCTAAATTGGGTAAAAAGAAAGGTAATAATCCCTTATTTGCTCCTGTTGTATTTAGCAATGTCTCAAAAGCAGGACTTTTCATTGTGGCAAAAATTGCGAAGAAAAAGGGTAGTTGAATGAGTGTTGGTAAACACCCTGCAAAGGGATTGGCGTTATTCTCTTTCCAAAGCTTCATCATTTCTTGCTGCATGGTTTTGGGGTCGTCTTTGTATTTTTCTTGAATTTTTTTAACTTCGGGCTGTAGTTTTTGAGATATTTTTATGGATTTAAATTGTTTCTGATTTAAGGGAAAAAAGATGATTTTGATGAGTAGTGTAACTAATAAAATGGCTACACCATAGTTTGGAAAAATTGAATAAAAAAATGTGAGCAGTGGTAAAAAAAGTAGCTGGACTAACGAATCAATGGGATGAAAATTCATGTGGACCTTCTTTCGTTAACAAATCTATTCCTCCTGGATGGGAGGGATGACATTTTGAGATACGCTTAACTCCAAGGGTAGTTCCTTTAACTATACCGTAATATTCAATGGCCTCAAGTGTATACTGAGAACATGTTGGATAAAATCGGCACACTGAAGGAAAGATAACCGAAACTGTATTTTGGTACAAGCGAATTAAAAAAATAGCAACTTTTTTAAGCATAACGAGTAGTGTTTTTAAGTAGTCCGTGAGCTCTAAGCAATCCTAGCAAATGACGATTTGTTTCTTCAAAAGAGCTAGAAATTAAATTTGTCTTTGAAATCCAAACCATATGAATATTTGAATCTATTTTGTGCTGGTTAAGCCTAAAAAATTCTCTTAATTTTCGTTTACATAGATTTCTCATAACAGCTCCGCCTACTTTTTTACTGGCAACTATACCTACTTTAGTAGCAAAGTCGGCGTGTTTTGAAAAATAGATTCTAACCAAATGATTTTGAACAAATTGTTGCTTTGAGTAAACATCTTGGTACTGAGCAGTACTCAGTAGTCGTTTTGTTTTGGGGAAAGAAAAATTACTCACACACTAAGCAGCTAAACGATGACGACCTTTTCTACGTCTTGCGTTAAGTACTCTACGGCCGCCTTTGGTTCTCATACGAACTAAAAAACCGTGTGTTCTGTTTCTTTTGCGTTGATTGGGTTGAAAGGTTCTTTTCATGGTAGTTTTACATCCTTAAACAATAGTTTTCGCACAAATTTAATCTAAAAAAGGCTAACAAATTATAGGTAGGCCGTGTTTTTTGGTCAATAGCGGTGTCTGGTGCTCGGAACTTTTTATTGAACACTTTGTGTCTGAGTTGCATGTTGATGCTATACTTAGGGCGTAGTTAAAAAAAATATGAGGTGAAGTACTATGTTGTCTTTATTTTTAAAAGGTGGATTGACCATGATCCCTATTTTCTTGTGTTCAGTGTTGGCTGTTTTTTTAATTCTTCAAAAATGGTTTCAATTACGTACTTATAAATTTGCTGAATCTTCTTTTTTTGATCTTTTAGGTTCTAAATTGCCTAATTTAGGTAAGGCAGCTACGGCTCAGTCTGTTGCAGAAGTGTATCAAAACGATTTGCAAGTACTTATTTGTACGGCTATTCAATCAGATGGTAGCAAAGAATCAGACGCTGTTTTACAAAGTTTAAGTGTAAAACTTGAAACCAAAATGCATCGCAATATGGCTATTTTGTCGTCGTTGGTAACGATTGCCCCTATGATTGGGCTATTGGGAACCGTTTTTGGGTTGGTTCAAATTTTTCTTGAATTATCTACCTCGGTTGCAAGCGGGGATCCCACTCGTTTGTATGCAGGTGTAGGTATAGCTTTAACCAATACTATTGGCGGATTAATTATTGCTATTCCTTGTGCCTTTTTTTATCATGTCTATACGCAATCTATTCATGATAAATTGGCGTATTTTCAAACTGAAATTAACCGTTTAGTAACGATTGCTCGTTCAAGTAAAGCTTAGGTGAAATATGGTTAGTTTTTCTTCGGTAAAACAAAAAAATGAAGCAAAATTTGAAATAGTTCCTATTTTAGATGTTTTGTTTACATTGCTTATTTTCTTTATTTTGTATTCGGTTATCTTAACTCCAAACTTAAAGAAAAATTTAGAGGTGTCTTTACCTAAAGCAAAGTCGGGGGTAAACCAGGTCACTGAAACCGTAACCATTAGCATTTTGTCGACTGGGCAGGTATTTGTAAATCAAAAAGAAGTACCTATTGATGACGTATCTAACGAAATCAAAGCAAAAATGGCCGGCTCTAGCCTTATTCATGTAGCTATTAGTGCCGATCGAACCATTCTTTATGATTCGATCGTAAAAGTATTAGATCAAGTTCGTTTGGGTGGCTGCCAAGATATTACTTTGGAAGTTCAGCCTATTTAGCTTTTTTTGCAGAGAGTCTCCACGATAAAACAACGCTAACAGTAAGCAACGTAGCGATAATGCCTAGCGAAAGGCCTGTTGGAACATGTATCCATTCGCTAAGACCTATTTTAAAGCCTACAAATCCTAAAATACCTGCTAGACCGTAGTGTAGGTATTCAAAGCGATCCATAAAGTTTGCAAGGGCAAAATAAAGCGATCTTAAGCCCAATATGGCAAACACGTTGGATGTGTATACGATGAAGGTGTCTTTTGAAATGGCTAAAATGGCTGGTATAGAGTCAACCGCAAAGATGATATCGGAACTTTCAATAAATAAAAGTACCAAAAATAAAGGTGTAGCTACCCACTTTTTGGCTTCTTTTATAAAAAACTTATTGCCATGAAAGTCTTGAGTTACAGGAAAAATGCGTTTAAATAATCGAATGATTGGGTTTTTTTCAGGTTCTATATTGCGTTCTTCTTGAAATAACATTTTGTAGGCTGTGAGTATTAAAATAGCTCCAAAAATGTAGTTCATCCAATGAAATTGTGCCAATAGGCTTGACCCTGCAAAAATAAAGATGGCACGTAACGCTAAGGCGCCAACAACCCCCCAAAATAATACTCTATGTTGCAGTTGGCTAGGTACCTGAAAGTACTTAAAAACTACAAAAAATACGAACAAATTATCTATGCTAAGTGATTTTTCGACTACGTAACCTGTAAAAAATTCTAAAGCTTTTTGGCTTCCTTCCCAATACAAAATGCCAAGGTTAAATAACAATGCCATCCCAATCCAAACAACACTCCAAATCAGGGCTTCTTTAAACGATACGGTATGTGAATTTCGATGAAAAACCCCTAAATCGAGTAACAGCATAAGAAAGATAAATAGGTTAAATAAAATCCAAAATAACAGGGGGGTTTGCATAGTTTATCCTTTCAAAATAGACACGGTTGTGGTTAATGTCGAGTTTGCACTGCCTTCAAATTGACCTTCTAAAGGGGTACATAATTCGGGCGAACAAGAAGTGCAAATGGGAACATAGTTTTGGCCGCATAATTCTCCATAACTAGGGTCAAAACCAACCCATCCAAGGGGGGGTAAAAAACATTCAACCCAGGCATGAAGTTCTCCTTGAGACGCACTTAATGTTGGATCAAATACGTAGCCACTTACAAAACGTGTAGCCACACCCCACTGTCTGGTTAATGACATCATTAGCACACTTACGTCTCTGCAGCTACCTTTTTTTTGTTCAAAGGTATATTCAGCAGGGTGGGGCCAGCCAAACTCTCTGTAGTCTTTTGCAATTTCTTTAAAAAGCTTTTGTGCAACCAAGCTTAAATGCAATATCCAATCGACGGGCTCTGTAGGTTTCATTTGGTTGGCAAGAGCTCGTATATCCGGATGTAAGCTTCCAGGATCGATAAAAGGGCTTAATGCTTTGTATTGGAGAGGATTATAGGGGATTTTAATGGGTGCGTTAGGTTCTAATTCGGGGCTTAAGCTGGATACAATCGAGTCCATTTGAATCGTTAATTTTTCAGTAAGTCCTGCGAAGTGAAGATGGAGGGCAATGCTTCCGTCAGTTTCGGCTGTTTCATAAATTTTTGTTGGCAGTGGGTCGATGATTAAATTGAAATGATGCAAGGTTTGGGTGGGTGATAAACGGGGTTTTAATCGTAACAAATGAGGTAATAACCTGACAGGTGATGAATACGAATAGGTCATTTTATGTTGGATTGAAAGTTTCATTTTAAGATTCTGAAAGTTGAATGTGTGGCGACGCCGACGGTAGTGAGAAAAAGGTTTCGAACACCAAGTCGCCCACTTCGTTTGTGCGCATTTGAATTTTATCTAGGTAGTCATGAAGTCCAAATTCAAAAATTTCATCAATTTCGATGTAATCTAAATTAACTTTGAGGCGGCCTAGTTTTTTTTCTAGGGGCAATTTAAAACTGCCTATAGGGTTTCCGGTAATAGCATGAAGCGCTTTTTGAGCTTGGGTTAGAGAATACCGAAGTGTGCGTGGAAACGTTGGGTTTAAAATTAAAAATTCGGCAATAGTTTGTGGTGAAAAACTGGCGGATTCGCGTTTGTACATTTCAAAGGCACTGGTAGATCGCAGTACAGCTATCCATTGAATAAGTTCAATGGACGATTCGATAGATTGTCCCTGAGGTAGCAGATAGTAATATTTAACATCAATCAAACGGCTAATTTTATCAACACGTTCTAAAAAACGGCCCAGTTGGGCAAATTGCCATTCGTCGTTATGTGACAACGTGCTGTGGCTAATGCCTGAAAACAAATAACACCCTTTTTTGATCATGTCATAAAAGGCAAACAAGTCTTCTGGCTCCCAGTCTTTTTGAGCTGCGGCTTCTTTAATATTTAAATACAAAGCGTTTAATTGCTCCCACATTTCTGAAGAAATGCCTTCTCGAATAGAGCGGGCATTTTCACGGGACTGCTCAACGCAGCTAAAAATAGAGTTTGGATTGCGTTTATCGAAGGTTAAAAAGTAAATGGCATCTTCTCGGTTTACAGCGGAGTAATTTTGAAAAAATAATGTTTCATCTCCGGTGGTTTTTATCAAAGGAGCCCATTGTTCTTCAAACTCGGCGGGTAATTCAAGTAGAAGATTTAAATTAACATCAATAAAACGTGCATAGTTTTCAGCCCGTTCGATGTAACGGTTCATCCAATAAATAGAGCTGGCTACTCGGCTTAACATATTAGGCTACCACCCATGTGTCTTTACTGCCTCCACCTTGAGATGAATTGACTACCAAAGAGCCTTTTTTAAGGGCTACTCGTGTTAAACCGCCCGGGGTGATGTAGGTTTTTTCGCCAAACAAAATATAGGGTCTTAGGTCGATATGTCGTCCTTCTACTGCACCATCGATAAAAGAGGGGCCTTGTGAAAAAGTAACGGTAGGCTGGGCAATAAAATTACGAGGATTGTCTAATATTTTGTGCTTAAATTCGTCTTGTTCTTGTTTTGTTGAATGGGGCCCAACTAACATGCCGTAGCCTCCTGATTCGTTTGCTGCTTTAACCACTAATTTATCTAAATTTTCTAGTACATGGGTTTTGTCTGAGTCTTTCCAACACAAGTAGGTTGGAACGTTGGCAAGTAAGGGTGTTTCGTTTAAGTAATATTTAATCATGTCGGGAACATAGGCATACACTACTTTGTCGTCGGCTATGCCTGTTCCGGGTGCATTCACAAGGCTTACATTACCTTTTTTATAGGCATCAAACAATCCAGGAACTCCCAGCAACGAACTTGAATCAAATACAGTAGGGTCTAAAAAAGTGTCATCGATACGCCGATAAATAACATCTACTCTTTTTAATCCCTGAGTGGTTTTCATAAACACATTGTGGTTGACTACGGTTAAATCGTGAGGCTGTACAAGCTCAATGCCCATTTGACGGGCTAAGAACGAGTGCTCAAAATAGGCCGAATTGTAAATACCGGGGGTAAGCACCACTGCGGTTGTAGGCTGGTGGCGAGAGACTTCGTGTAAAAGCGATAACAGCCGATATGGGTACTCGGAAACAGGTAGTACGGAGTGTTGCTGCATAAGCTTTGGGAAGGCCCGTTTCATAAGCTCTCTGTTTTCAAGTACATAAGCTACTCCAGATGGGCAGCGTAAATTGTCTTCAAGAACGTAGTAAGTACCGTCTTTGTCTCGAATTAAATCGGTACCAGTAATGTGGCACCAAATGTCTTTTGGAGGGCTAAGGTTTTCACAAGGCTTTAAATAGCCTTTGCTTGAAAAAATAACATCACTAGGAATAATTTTGTCTTGAAGAATGCGTTGTTTTGAGTAAATGTCTTGTAAAAAGCAGTTCAACGCTGTGATGCGCTGAATGAGTCCTTTTTCAAGAAGATCCCATTCTGATTTAGCGATTAATCGGGGTAAAATATCTACAGGAAAGATTCGTTCGGTGCCTTCATTTTCAGAATATACATTAAAGGTTATACCCAAAGACATCATGGTTTTTTCGATAAATTGTTGCTTATTTTCTAAATAAGCGGGTGTTTTATTGTCTAAAAACTGAGCTAAAGTTTCGTAACCTGGACGAATCTGCCGGTCAGCTGTCATTAGCTCATCGTATAAGGCTTCGGGTTTATAGGTTGCTAAAAATGAAGGTGTTGAATGGGACATAACTTAAGTATACTACAGGCTAGCTTTAAGTTCAGAATACAAGTTTTCTATACTTTGTTTTGATTCATCTGATAACCGGGTGATTTCATCTCTTTCAGGAGTATTGGAGTTTGGAAAAATGGGTTTTCCAAACGAAATAATCATTTTTCCGGGTTTCATTTTTAAACTTTTTTTAGACAATACATTGATGCTGCCGTGAATGGCGGCAGGAATAAGAGGAGCTTTCGTTTTTTGAGCTAAAATAAAGGCTCCTTTTTTAAATTCTCCAATTTTACCGGTTAAACTACGGGTGCCTTCAGGAAATAATAATACCGATTTATGGCTATCCCGGATTTCATGAGCTAGCTTTTCAAGCACAGACATGGCCTTCTTACGGTCATTTCTGTCGATGGTGATATGGCCTTGTAAGGTGATATCCCACCCTAAAATCGGTACTCTAGACAATTCTTTTTTGGCTACAAAAGCAATTTTTCTGGGTACGCTAAGTTGAATGATAAGAATATCCAAATGACTTTGGTGGTTGGAAACCAAAATCATGGGGGCAGACTTGGGTAAATTGTCTTGTCCTCTGATTTCTAAAGGAAAATTAAAAGCCCAAAAGCCAAATTTTAAAAATGGCTTTGAACATTGAATCGACATCCACTGAGAATCGGGTTCAATGAGCTTTAATTTTGAAAGTGGGAATAATAGCAAAAAAATAATAAAATGGCTTATAAAGGCAAAGGCACAGTAAATCCAAACTATACAGGTATAAAGCCATTGCAAAATGCTGTTCATTTATTGGTCCTCAATGGATTCAAATTTTTTTACTTTTAACGTGGTTTTTCCGGCTCTTTTAACAAAAACACCTTTTACTTTAACCATTTGGTTTGTTTTTTTAAGCAACAATTTTCCATTTTCATCATAGGCAATCGGAAAACGAGCCCATATTTCAACCGACTGGGTTTTGTTTTGTTTAATGCCTGAAATTTCAACCATACCTTCAAACTCGATGTCGGATAAAGGGGTGTCAGAACTTGAGATATCCTCTGGCTCAATGGCCAAGGGCGGCTGCTCTTGTATTTTAGTTAAATTAGGCTTGGCTTTTGCTGTGGGCTTAGGTTGGGCAGCGGGGGCTTGGTCGCTTAGAGTGGAGTCTTTGGGTGTGGGGGGTGTTTTTTTAGGTTTTTTGGAGGTGGATTCAATTAAATTTTTAATGCGTTCTTTTTCTTTGTCTTGTTCTTCATTGGTTTTTAAGAACGGTTCACCAGAGCTGTCGTTAGAAGCTTGAAATGAATATTCAGGTTTACCGGGTTTAACAGGTTTTGAGCTTGTTGATTTAGCTTTTTTTTGTACTTTACTTTTTACTTTAGAGTTTTCTTTTTTTTGAACTTGTTTTTTTGAGCTTTGTTTTTTGTTTACAGATCTCTTTTTTGAGGGGGTAGCTGTTTTTTTTGCTGCCTTTTTTTTGTTTGCCGCAGAACTGGTTTTTGTTTTTTTGGGAGTACCGGTTTCTTGAGCAAAAATGGGTACGCTTGTAACACAAAAAATAAAGAATAAACCTGCTAGTGCAATACGCTTTAACGGACTTTGTTTAAATGGATTCATAGAACCATGTTAACTGATGAGTTAGAGTGCTTCAAGAATAACCAGAGTTTGGTCGTCAGTGAGTCGCTGGTTTTCTGAAAAATGGTGTATGGCTATAAAAACTTCTTCTAACAAATCATCGGCATTTAAGTTGGTATGTGTTTCTAGGCACCATTTTAATCGGTCGATACCAAATAATTCGCCTTTTGAGTTTCGGGTTTCGGTTAAACCATCGGTGTATAACACAATTTTGTCGTTGGGTTGCACATAAATATGGCCATCGGTATAAGTTTCGTTGGGATACATACCTAAAATTAGCCCACTGCCGCTAAGTTCTTTAAGGGGTTCTTTGGGTCTTACCAAAATGGGGGCGGGGTGCCCAGCACTTGCCCATGAGAGTCGTTTTGACCATACATGAAACACTACATAACACGCTGTTACGTATCTAATTTGAGAATTTTCAATGTAAGTAAGCAGGGTGTTATTGGCTAGCCGTAACGCTTCAGATGGTGATTTTGTGTTTTTCGAAATTTCTGTCAATATGCCTGAGGAAAGCGCCATTACCAATGCCGATGAAACCCCGTGTCCTGCTACATCGCCAATAACGGCACTTAGCAATGCTTCCCTTGAATCGGTATATTCAATAACACCGGGTAATTTGCTTTTTTGTTCGGTTGAATTACTGATGCTTGAGCCAAAGGTATAAAAGTCGCCGCCAACCGATTCTGCAGGAATACAACGTTTTGCAATACGAATCCCCTCTACATCTGGGCTTTTAACGCTTAAAAGACCTTCTTGAACGCGTTTGGCCATTTCTAGCTCTTGTCGATATGTAGCGTCCATGGTTACAATAGGTTCTCCTTTTTTTGGGCGGCATAGCCAAGTGGTAAGGCAGAGGTCTGCAAAATCTCCATCCCCAGTTCGAATCTGGGTGCCGCCTCCAAATTCTTAACTGCTGTACACTCGGTTAAAAATGGTTTCTACGTGAGCCGTGTATTTTCCAAAGTCAAAAATACCGCTTAACTCTGCAGAGCTTAAAAACTTTGTAACATTTTCATCACTACGAATTTTAGTTTCAAACGATACGCGTTCGTCAAAGGCTGTGAGTGCATTGCGTTGAACAATTCGGTAGGCATCTTCTCGTAAAATGCCTTTATCAATGAGCTTTAAAAGCAGTTGTTGTGAGTAATACACATCAAATGATTTGCCGATATTTTCTTTCATCTGAGCCTCGTTAACCAACATGCCCTGTATTACCTTAATACTAAGGCTAAGCATGTAATCAAGGGTGGCTGTTGCATCTGGAAAAATCATACGCTCAGCAGACGAATGAGAAATGTCACGTTCGTGCCAAAGCGCTTGGTTTTCAAGTGCTGTAATAGCATACCCACGCATGGCACGTGAAAGCCCCGTAATGCGTTCACATAAAATAGGATTGCGTTTATGTGGCATAGCTGAAGAGCCTTTTTGTTTGCTTGAAAAAGGTTCTTGAACTTCGTTTGTTTCTGTTTTTTGTAAGCCCCTAATTTCTACAGCCATTTTTTCTAAGGTGCCACCAATAATAGCCAAAGTAGTTATAAAATGAGCATGCCGGTCACGTTGTAAAATTTGGGTGGAGGCCTTGGCTACATTTAGCCCAAGTTTTTGACATACTTTTTCTTCTACATGGGGGGGCATATGTGCATAGTTGCCAACGGCACCCGATATTTTACCCACATTTGTGGTTTCTAAAGCTTCAATTAGTCGGGCTTTGTTACGTTTCAATTCGTCGTACCAAATGGTTAGCTTTAAACCAAAGGTTGTGGGCTCGGCATGAACCCCGTGGGTGCGTCCCATACAGGGGGTAAGTTTGTGTTCATACGCTTTTATTTTTACGGCTTCTATAAGTGTTTCAAGGCCTTGAAGTATTACCTTGCCTGCGTCTTGAATCAGCATGCTAAATGCAGTATCCACTACGTCAGAAGAGGTTAGTCCTAAGTGCACGTAGCGTGAAGAAGGCCCAATGTTTTCAGCCAAATTGGTTAAAAAAGCAATCACGTCATGCTGAATATCGGCCTCAATGGCGTTAATGCGATCCACATCAAATCGTGCGTTTTTACAAATAATATCAAAATCGGACTGAGGAAGATTTCCAAGTTCACGGTGTACATCACAAGCAGCAAGTTCAATTTCAAGCCATTTTTGAAACTTGTTTTGTAATGACCATATCTGTTTCATTTCAGTGGAGCTGTAACGATCTATCATAGAGTCTGTACTCTAACATTTTTTTTTATCAAAACGAAGTGTATTTTTTTGCTATTTTTTGTTAAAATGACTAACTTATGACTGAAAAAATAACCCCAAAAACCCCTGATTCAGGAGATAAACCCATGGATTTAAAAGAAGTAAAACGTGTTATTCAAATGGTTGAGGAAGCTCAAATTTCTCATCTAACTCTTGAAATGCAAGGTATTAAAATTGAAGTTAAGAAAGAATTTGGGCAAACGGTAGTGTCACACCATGTGCCGGTTGCAGCTCATTACCCGCAACAACAGGCTGTTGCTCAGCCCTCGCCAGTGGCTGTTGAAGCTCAAGCAGAAGCCAAACGTGATGATAAATTAGTGGCTATTAAAGCTCAAATGGTAGGTACTTTTTACACCTCGTCTAAGCCTGGTGCGGATCCGTTTGTGAAAGCAGGTGACCGCATTAGTCAAGGTCAGGTTGTGTGTATTATTGAAGCTATGAAATTGTTTAATGAAATTGAGTCGGAATACAATGGGGTTATTGAGAAAATGTGTGTCGAAAACGGCACCCCAATTGAATACGGTCAAGAATTGTTTTTAATCCGTATTGAATGAGCTTATTAAACAAAACATGGCATCTTTATCCCTCACAAAATCAGTTAAGTGAAAAACTAGGACAGTGCTTAAATCTGCATCCAGTTGTGGGGCAGGTTCTTCTTAATAGAAATATTCGTTCGTTGGTGCAGGCTAAGCAGTTTTTAAATCCCGAGTCTACGCAAGTTCAGTTTGAACTGAGTTCATTAGAATCGGCTTATGCTTTGCTTATGGCCTGTGTAAATGATCAAACCCCCATTTTAGTATATGGCGATTACGATGTTGATGGTATGACCTCTACGGCTATCATGACCACTGTTTTGAGGGCTTTAGGGGCTAAAGTTAGGTATGTTATTCCACACCGTTTTGAGCATGGATACGGTTTAAGCACCGCTTTGCTTCAAGAAGAATTGCACAAAGGGTTTGGGTTGTTGTTAACACTGGATTGCGGTATTAGCAATAAAACTGAAATTGCTTGGCTAAATAGCCAAGGGGTTAAAACCATTGTGGTGGATCATCACACCTTGCCTAATGAATTGCCTCAGGCTGAACTTATTTTTACAACCAAAACGTTTGATTCTGACCATGCTTTGGCGTCTTTGTGTACAGCTGGAATGGTGTTTAAATTAGCCGAATTTATTTATTCTAAAAATTCTGTATTTGATTTGGACGCTTTGCTTGATTTGGCGGCTTTGGGAACCGTTGCTGATGTAGTGCCTTTAACGGGTGAAAACCGTGTGATAGTTCAAAAGGGATTACATGTTTTGGCTTCACAAAAACGAGAAGGTATTCGAGCCTTATTAAGTTTGGCCGACTTTAAAAAGCCAAGCTTAAATACCCGTGATGTGGGGTTTACGATAGCCCCTCGACTCAATGCTGCTGGAAGAATGGCAAAGGCTATTTTGGGGGTTGAGTTGTTGTTAGCTCAAACCGATCAAGATGCTGCTCAAATAGCGCGTACACTGAATCAGTTAAATGCGGATAGGCAGATGTTAGGTCAGTACATTTTAAATCAGGCGGTAGAACTGGCTGCGGCTGAAGATCAAGAAGCTCCCGTGTTGGTTTTGGCCTGCGAAGGTTGGCATGCAGGGATTATTGGTATTATTGCATCACGCATGGTGGAAACCTACGGAAAACCCGTCATTATGATAGCCATAGATGGACCTGTAGCCAGAGCTTCAGCGCGTACTTTTTCAAATGTAAATATTTATTCACTGATTAAAGAGCAAGCCCATTTATTAAAAACCTTTGGGGGGCATAAAGATGCGGC